>Ga0364902_1122_pt1 | contig 1381 bp, 1 predicted proteins | sample SorcelJu500002C3_FD_206959 | JGI IMG/M metagenome (GOLD analysis project Ga0364902, IMG submission 206959) | Enriched cells from Trout Bog Lake Hypolimnion, Wisconsin, USA - BchlTB.July02.5000.02.C3 | ecosystem: Environmental > Aquatic > Freshwater > Lake > Hypolimnion/Profundal zone | place: USA... | reverse complement strand
ATCTAAATCCGCCTGAAGGCGATCACGCTTAGCTAGCAACGCTTCGTTCTTTGGGCTTAAGTCGTTAACAAGCTCTTCAAAGCCTTTCCAAAAATCTGCGCTTTTAATGCCCGTACCAGGAAGAACTTTTTCTTCAATAAATTGGTAGAGGGGTGTAGCAACTTGAAGGCTATTACAGGCGGTACGTGCGGTCATGGCTTAAACCTTTTTCCTAGACTGGGTGAAATTAAACAATGGAATATTTTGCATCAATCTTGAAAAGGATGCTGAAGCAGAATCGTTTCATCCCGTTCCGGGCCTGTAGAAACCATTGCGATAGGTTTACCAGCCACCTCTTCAATACGGCGCAAGAAATTCTGAGCTTCGATTGGGAGTTGATCCCATTGGCGGACGCCAAAAGTCGTTCCCTTCCAACCTGGAAAATCCTCATAGATTGGCTCGCAACGGGCTACGGATTCCGCACCACGAGGCAATACATCTAATTTTTGGCCATCCAAGATGTAACCGACACATAAACGAATGGTTTCAAAACCGTCAAGCACGTCTAATTTAGTAATGCAAAGACCTGAAAGTCCGTTAATTTGAATGGAACGCTTTAACGCTGCGGCATCTAACCAACCAGTACGGCGTGGGCGACCTGTAACTGAACCAAATTCTTTTCCTACTTCAGCCAAACGAACACCTATTGGATCTTGTTTCGCTGGATTATCGTGATCATACAATTCACTTGGGAATGGGCCTGCACCAACACGTGTGCAATAAGCCTTAGTAATCCCCAAAATATATTGCAATGATCCTGGACCAACGCCTGATCCTGCTGCTGCATTACCAGCCACACAGTTACTTGAGGTCACATATGGATAGGTGCCGTGATCGATATCCAAAAGAGTGCCCTGCGCACCTTCAAACAATAAATTTTGACCTGCTTGCTCAGCAGCATAGAGTGCGCTGGAAACATCAACCACCATTGGTTTAAGGCGATCCGCATAAGAAAGCGCTTCAGCCAAGGTTTTATCAAAATCCACTGGTTCAGCACCGTAGTAATTTGTGAGCATGAAGTTGTGATATTCCAAGTTTTCACGCAACTGAACAGCAAACTTTTCTGGATAAAATAAATCTTGAACGCGCAATGCACGGCGCGCTACTTTATCTTCGTAGGCTGGGCCAATACCACGACCAGTTGTACCGATCTTCGCTTCTCCACGCTTTTTCTCACGGGCATGGTCAATTGCTACGTGGTAAGGCAGAATCAATGTAGTTGCTTCAGAAATCTTTAAACGTGACTGAACATCAAGGCCAGCAGCTTCAAGCTCACCAATTTCTTTAAAGAGGGCCTCAGGTGAGAGCACTACTCCATTGCCGATATAGCACACCACTTCTT
>Ga0364902_1122_pt2 | contig 1452 bp, 1 predicted proteins | sample SorcelJu500002C3_FD_206959 | JGI IMG/M metagenome (GOLD analysis project Ga0364902, IMG submission 206959) | Enriched cells from Trout Bog Lake Hypolimnion, Wisconsin, USA - BchlTB.July02.5000.02.C3 | ecosystem: Environmental > Aquatic > Freshwater > Lake > Hypolimnion/Profundal zone | place: USA... | reverse complement strand
GCAGTATCTAATTTTTCGATTTCTTTTTGGATCTCAGCAACATTCACTTGGTGATAATGCAAAGCGTGCAATGTTGCGGCTGTTGGCGATGGAACCCATGCGGTATTGGCGCCAGACTTAGGATGAGCAATCTTTTGCTCAACCATAGCCTTCATCAAGTCAGGCATGGCCCACATACCCTTACCAATTTGCGCGCGACCGCGCAATCCACAATCCAAACCTGTCAAGACATTGCGACGCTCATAGGCTGCCAACCATTTGCTGGTTTTCATATCACCTTTGCGCATCATTGGACCAGCCTGCATAGCGGTATGCATTTCATCACCAGTGCGATCCAAGAATCCAGTATTAATAAAGGCTACACGTGCTCCAGCTGCAGCAATAGCAGCCTTTAAGTTGGCACTTGTGCGACGCTCTTCATCCATGATTCCCAGCTTCACGGTATCAGCAGGCAAGCCCAATAATTTTTCAACACGGCCAAAAAGTTCAGAGGCAAAAGCAATTTCTTCTGGGCCATGCATTTTTGGCTTAACTATGTATACAGAACCTTTACGAGTGTTGCCGATTGCCTGTGTCGCAGGACGATTGATATCGTGTAATGCGATAAGAACAGTCACAACAGCATCCAAAATGCCTTCGTAGATTTCCTTGCCATTACCCGTAATAACCGCTGGGTTAGTCATTAAATGACCAACATTACGCAGAAATAACAATGAACGGCCGTGCAAAGTCACTACACCATCTTTGGCATTTACAGCACCGATACCAGCGGTGTACTTGCGATCCGGATTTAGCGCACGGGTAATCGTTTTGCCACCCTTTTCTACTTCTTCAACCAAAGTGCCCTTAAGGATGCCTAACCAATTTTCATAGGCAAGCACTTTGTCATCTGCATCAACGGCTGCAATTGAATCTTCCAAATCCAAAATTGTAGAAAGGGCAGACTCCAAAATCACATCATTCACGCCCGCAGGATCGCTAGCACCGATCGTCTTGCTCTTATCAATCTGAATATCGATATGAATACCGTTGTTGCGTAACAAGACCGAAGTAGGCGCTGCTGCATCACCCTGGTAGCCAACAAACTGCTTGTCATCAGCCAGACCTGTAGTGCTGCCATCCTTTAATTTAATCGCCAACTTATTACCATCAACTGAATAAGTTACGGAATCACGATGTGAGCCCTTCAACAAAGGTGCTGCTTGATCTAAGAAGTTGCGTGCATAGGCGACAACCTTAGCACCACGAATAGGGTTATAGCCGCCAGCTTTAGTTGCTCCATCTTCCTCGGACAGAACATCAGCCCCATAAAGCGCATCATACAAAGAGCCCCAGCGTGCATTAGCGGCATTCAAAGCATAGCGCGCATTTAATACGGGAACCACCAACTGTGGGCCAGCCTGAAGCGCAAGCTCATCATCAACATTGCTAGTTGTAATAGCCACTTTTCCT
>Ga0364902_1157_pt2 | contig 1879 bp, 1 predicted proteins | sample SorcelJu500002C3_FD_206959 | JGI IMG/M metagenome (GOLD analysis project Ga0364902, IMG submission 206959) | Enriched cells from Trout Bog Lake Hypolimnion, Wisconsin, USA - BchlTB.July02.5000.02.C3 | ecosystem: Environmental > Aquatic > Freshwater > Lake > Hypolimnion/Profundal zone | place: USA... | reverse complement strand
TCAGCTAACCTGGCATATCCTGACATATCCTGACAGTGTCAGGTTCAGGCTTAGGTTAGCATTCTCTTTCACCTTTCAATTACAAACCCTAGGGTTAGGGACGTCAGACCCTAGGGTTAGGGACGTCCATCCCTATAGCGTAGCGGAGCGGAGCGGAGCGGAGCGGATTAGGGACGTCATTACAGAAGTGGCGTGCCCTTAGTATTACCACGCCACTTCTGTACTGCGTACTGTTGTACCGGAAAGATCGAAGATTCGGGACAACAGCGCCCGAAGGGCGGCCCAACCCCCGGTGTGACCGTCAAATACCGAGCGCCAGCGGTGCGAGGTATGCGGTCCTCACAACCGGGGGGGGCCCCGCGAAGCGGGGGGGGCGGAGCCCCCCGATTTTGGAATTTGGAATTTTGGACCCAAATTCCAATTCCAAATCCAAATTCCAATTTTCCAATCCAAATCACCAAAAAGTCCAATTCAAATTAGCGATTTGGCAAAGATTCCAAATTTCCTCCAAATATTTGGAATATTGGAAAATACTGACGGAGGGTGACAGGACGTCACCTCTCCGATCCTCACCAAACTTACACAGCGCGCGCAGTTCGATGTGCTGATCCTAAATCCGTTGTCAGCTCGAAAGTTAATTAGTACGTTTTCGAGCTGACTTTATCATTCACTTGTTAGGATCAGCATTGATTATCTCCCAACCCATAATCAATGTAATGTTCTGCGGTGTCGTTTATATAAGGCCGGAGATACAGTACACTAGTACATAAGAGCCTTGTGAGTTGTGCCTCGAACAACTTACCCCCCTGCTATGTCTAGTGTATCCTCCATGTCGTCCCCTGTCTCCGTGCATACTCTCGACACCCCCCCACCTTGCCTTCGTCGCCGTCACACGGATTTCCCACGGTCTCGCTCGCGTTCACCACCTGTGCGACGCCTTTCGTGGGACAATGCGGTCGAGCAGACAGCTCAGACTACACCTGTCGACCGCACCGTGTGGATTACCCTTGCCCGCGACGACGAGAGTCGTCCGGCAACACCCCTTCCCACGCCTGTAATCGCTGCAAGCGATGACGAAACCGCGACCGAGGACGAAACTCAGGAGGAGAACACCCAAGGTACAGCCCCCGGACGCCAGGCCCTTGTAGTCGGATGTGCCTGTGGTGTTGTCCATCCTGTATGGGCCCAGGGTCCCATGTGCGATCACATTCCTGATGATTGCATGTGAAAGAAATCTGAAATAAATCTGAACTTTCTGTATTCTTACTGAAAGATAATGGGAAACGCTTGGATAACGCTAAGCGTTTACGCCGCTGGATGATTACCATCAATTGCAAGGATGAAACACGCTGTGACGTCATCCAGCAAGAATTTGAAGAGTTCTTGGGAAAACATGAAGTTAAAGGCTTTGCGTGGCAGTGGGAACGTGCTGGCTGTGCCCATATACAAGCCTACGTGACCTTTAGCAAAGCCATGTACTTCACAGCCATCAAGAAGGCTCTGCCCCGTGCGCGCTTCGATTACTGTAAGGGCACACACGCGGAGTGTGTCAATTACGTCACCAAGCAAGAAACGCGCTGGCTGGAGCGCAACGCCGATCCTCACTGCAGCTCCTTCGACTGGATCCGCAAACCGGACACCCAAGGCAAGCGTAAGGACCTTGACGATGTCGCCGACATGGTCATGCAGGGCAAAAGCGATCGTGAGATCGCTGTTGCAAAGCCGAAGGCTTGGATCATGCACTCGCGTGGCATTCATGCCTTGAAGAGTGTTATACATGACAAGCCTCGCGTTCCTGGTCCAGTCCGTTGCTACGTCATGTGCGGACGCACAGGCCTTGGGAAAACCATGGGAACCATTAAGTTCCTACAGGAAGTCC
>Ga0364902_1179_pt1 | contig 2324 bp, 1 predicted proteins | sample SorcelJu500002C3_FD_206959 | JGI IMG/M metagenome (GOLD analysis project Ga0364902, IMG submission 206959) | Enriched cells from Trout Bog Lake Hypolimnion, Wisconsin, USA - BchlTB.July02.5000.02.C3 | ecosystem: Environmental > Aquatic > Freshwater > Lake > Hypolimnion/Profundal zone | place: USA... | reverse complement strand
GACTATCCTGCCAACCGCTATAAAATCTATGTTATTGCCGACAATTGTACAGACAAAACTGCGGAAAAAGCCCGCCAGGCTGGCGCTCTCGTTTTTGAACGTTTTGACAGTGTCAACAGAGGCAAAGGGCAGGCACTCGACTGGTTTCTGAAAAACCATCTTGAAATCTATCGTCATACCAATATCATCACCATTATCGACGCTGATGTCTCCCCCGACAAAAACTACCTTCGCGAAATTAGCGCATCCCTCAGCGACCCTAATATTCAGGCTGTTCAGGCATTTAACAGCGTCAGTAACCCAAATGCCGGCTGGCGGCCAGCACTCAGCGATGCAGCCTTTAACATATTCTGCCATTTGCGCATGGCCGGTTCAATAAAGCTATCAGGAACTGCCGTGCTAAAAGGCAACGGCATGGCCTTCAAAACCGAGCTCCTCAAGCGCTTTGGTTGGCCCTGCCACTCAGTGGTCGAGGATATGGAGTTCACTCTTCGACTCCTTGAGGATGGCATCTCTGTGAATTATAATCCTGATGCGGTTATCCGCAGCGAAATGGTAACCTCCGGGAAAAGCGCCTCAAGTCAGAGAAACCGCTGGGAAGGCGGTCGTTTTATGCTCGTAAAAAAGATGACACTACCACTCCTCAAATTATTTGCTAAAACAGGTAATACGCGCTACCTCTATGCTTTTGCCGAACTTGCTACTCCCCCGCTCTCGCTGCTCGTGATGCTTTTCAGTATAGCTTCGACTGGAGCACTACTCCTCCTGAATGGTACATGGCTTATCCTTGCGACATCGTTCTGGCTTATTCTTGTATTCTACGTTATATCAGGGCAAATCCAACGCCATGCACCTCTATCGACATGGCTCTACCTTGCAACCGCTCCGATCTATATTCTGTGGAAAATTCCACTCTACGCAGCAATGGTAGTAAGAAAAAAAAGTATCGGATGGGTAAGAACTACAAGGGAGTCAACAGAACATAAACGAAAACCGTAACGTGTTCAATAGAAATCAAAATAATGAAACCAATTCCAGAAAATAGAAATATACCAATCGATACGCTCAGAGGTCTTGCCTGCATTCTTCTTGTCGCCAGTCATAGACAATGCCTGAAAGAAAGGTAAAAAGTGGCATACGAATATAGGAAAGCAGTTCATTAGCATCTTTCAATATCCCTTCCTGCAACCGAAGGCCAACTTTCGGAGTGTTACCTATGACATGATAGGCGACAAGAAGAATGCAGGCAAGACCTCTGAGCGTATCGATTGGTATATTTCTATTTTCTGGAATTGGTTTCATTATTTTGATTTCTATTGAACACGTTACGGTTTTCGTTTATGTTCTGTTGACTCCCTTGTAGTTCTTACCCATCCGATACTTTTTTTTCTTACTACCATTGCTGCGTAGAGTGGAATTTTCCACAGAATATAGATCGGAGCGGTTGCAAGGTAGAGCCATGTCGATAGAGGTGCATGGCGTTGGATTTGCCCTGATATAACGTAGAATACAAGAATAAGCCAGAACGATGTCGCAAGGATAAGCCATGTACCATTCAGGAGGAGTAGTGCTCCAGTCGAAGCTATACTGAAAAGCATCACGAGCAGCGAGAGCGGGGGAGTAGCAAGTTCGGCAAAAGCATAGAGGTAGCGCGTATTACCTGTTTTAGCAAATAATTTGAGGAGTGGTAGTGTCATCTTTTTTACGAGCATAAAACGACCGCCTTCCCAGCGGTTTCTCTGACTTGAGGCGCTTTTCCCGGAGGTTACCATTTCGCTGCGGATAACCGCATCAGGATTATAATTCACAGAGATGCCATCCTCAAGGAGTCGAAGAGTGAACTCCATATCCTCGACCACTGAGTGGCAGGGCCAACCAAAGCGCTTGAGGAGCTCGGTTTTGAAGGCCATGCCGTTGCCTTTTAGCACGGCAGTTCCTGATAGCTTTATTGAACCGGCCATGCGCAAATGGCAGAATATGTTAAAGGCTGCATCGCTGAGTGCTGGCCGCCAGCCGGCATTTGGGTTACTGACGCTGTTAAATGCCTGAACAGCCTGAATATTAGGGTCGCTGAGGGATGCGCTAATTTCGCGAAGGTAGTTTTTGTCGGGGGAGACATCAGCGTCGATAATGGTGATGATATTGGTATGACGATAGATTTCAAGATGGTTTTTCAGAAACCAGTCGAGTGCCTGCCCTTTGCCTCTGTTGACACTGTCAAAACGTTCAAAAACGAGAGCGCCAGCCTGGCGGGCTTTTTCCGCAGTTTTGTCTGTACAATTGTCGGCAATAACATAGATTTTATAGCGGTTGGCAGGATAGTC
>Ga0364902_1178_pt1 | contig 2349 bp, 1 predicted proteins | sample SorcelJu500002C3_FD_206959 | JGI IMG/M metagenome (GOLD analysis project Ga0364902, IMG submission 206959) | Enriched cells from Trout Bog Lake Hypolimnion, Wisconsin, USA - BchlTB.July02.5000.02.C3 | ecosystem: Environmental > Aquatic > Freshwater > Lake > Hypolimnion/Profundal zone | place: USA... | reverse complement strand
ACAACGAAAATCAGAAAATATACTTGAGCCAGGCCAAAACCTAATGCCCCAATAGAGGCGATCATGTTGAAGTCAGCAAACTGTGTTGGGTAATCTGCATAGCGACGTGGCATCCCTGCCAAGCCCAAGAAGTGCATTGGGAAGAAGGTAATGTTGAAGAAAATCATGGAAGCCCAAAAATGGATCTTGCCACGAGTTTCATTAGCCATGTAGCCAGTCCACTTAGGGCACCAGTAATAAAAACCAGCAAACATTGCGAACAGTGAACCCGCCACCAATACATAGTGGAAGTGAGCAACAACGTAATAAGTATCTTGCACGCCAATATCAATAGGCGCCATAGCCAAGATCAAACCTGTGAAACCACCCATCGTAAATACGAAAATAAATCCAACTGCCCACAACATTGGGGTTTCAAAGGTCATCGAACCTTTCCACATTGTTGCTACCCAGTTAAAAATCTTCACGCCAGTTGGTACGGCAATCAACATCGTGGCATACATAAAGAATAACTGGCCAGTTACAGGCATGCCAGTAGCAAACATATGGTGAGCCCAAACAATGAACGACAAAATCGCAATAGAGGCTGTCGCATAAACCATTGAGCTATAGCCAAACAATGTTTTTCTAGAAAATGCTGGAATAATTTCACTGATAATTCCAAACGCTGGAAGAATCATGATGTAAACCTCTGGATGACCAAAGAACCAGAAGATATGCTGGAACATGATTGGATCACCGCCGCCAACTGCGGAGAAGAAACTGGTACCAAAGTGACGATCAGTCAACACCATGGTGATTGCTCCGGCCAGCACAGGCATAACCGCAATCAATAAGTAAGCAGTAATCAACCAAGTCCAGCAGAACATTGGCATCTTCATCAAAGTCATGCCAGGTGCACGCATATTCAAAATGGTGACGATGATGTTGATCGAACCCATAATGGAAGAGGCGCCCAAGAGATGGAGAGCGAAAATAGCCATGTCTAAGCCAGGGCCCATTTGCGAAGTCAATGGAGCATAAAGCGTCCATCCGCCAGCTGGGGCGCCACCCGGAGCAAAAAATGACCCAAACAATAAACATGCGGCAACCGGCAAAATCCAGAAGCTGAAGTTATTCATACGCGCAAAAGCCATATCTGACGCGCCGATTTGCAAGGGAACCATCCAGTTAGCAAAGCCAACGAACGCCGGCATGATGGCACCAAACACCATCACCAGACCATGCATCGTAGTGAGCTGATTAAAGAACTCAGGACGGAAGAACTGCAAGCCAGGCTGGAATAACTCCAAGCGAATACCTAAAGCCATCATGCCGCCAGCCAATAAGCTGATGAACGAAAAGATCAAGTACATCGTACCGATATCTTTATGGTTGGTTGCGAACAACCAACGACGCCATCCGTGTGGCGTGTGATCATCGTGTGCGTGATCGTGGGTGGTAGAGACTGTGCTCATGGATTACTCCGATTTAGTTATATCTGTATGAATTTATTAATTTGCTGCACGAGCAGAAACTACGTCTGAAGTCTGAATAACTTCGCCTGTTTTATTGCCCCAAGCATTACGTTCATACGTAATCACAGAAGCAATATCACCGTCAGAAATTACACCGGCCCACTTGGGCATCGCATTTTTGCCGTTAAGAATAAGACGAATCTGAGCCTCTTTTGGACCAGAAACCACCTTGCTGCCATCCAGAGCTGGGAATGTACCGGCACCTTTGCCATTTGGCTGGTGACAAGCTGCGCAATTGGCCGCATATACCTTCGCGCCACGCTCTTTTTGCTCATCCAATGTATAAACCTTGGTTGGGTCATCAGCTGCCGCTGCCATCTCTTTTTTCTTCTCTTCGACCCACTTGGTGTAATCCTCCGCAGAGACCACCTTAACAACGATCGGCATAAAGGCATGTTCAGCACCGCATAACTCAGAACATTGACCGCGATAAGTGCCTATAGCCTCAGCCTTAAACCAAGTGTCGCGAACAAAGCCTGGAATAGCATCTTGCTTAACGCCAAAGCAAAAGGAACTACTTCCCCGCCAATAATGAGGACGCGCTTATCACCCTGCGCAATCTCCGGCAAGAAGCGCTGTGCCATCAATGTTCTGATACCGTTCTCACCCAATGTTTCCACAATACTGGCTAAATTTAGGCCGTCCGCACCGACTCTAAATACTCCCATACCCCCCATACCATCAAGAGGCTTAATCACAATATCGCGATGCTGATGATGAAAAACCTCAATAGCGCTTAACTCTCGCGTAACGATTGTTGGTGGAATAAGCTGAGGAAATTCCGTAATCGATAGCTTTTCAGAGTGATCACGTATGGCTGCTGGATTATTAA
>Ga0364902_1153_pt1 | contig 2962 bp, 1 predicted proteins | sample SorcelJu500002C3_FD_206959 | JGI IMG/M metagenome (GOLD analysis project Ga0364902, IMG submission 206959) | Enriched cells from Trout Bog Lake Hypolimnion, Wisconsin, USA - BchlTB.July02.5000.02.C3 | ecosystem: Environmental > Aquatic > Freshwater > Lake > Hypolimnion/Profundal zone | place: USA... | reverse complement strand
AGAAGGGGATTGGCCCGATGCTTACCGTGTTCATCGCTATGTTTGCAATAAAAGCGACGATAACAATGCTGCAGAGGCTTTATTGGGTTTTGAGCGTTTTCCAACATGGATGTGGCGAAATACTGAGGTAGTGCATTTTATTAACTGGCTTCGCAAGCACAATGATTCGCAAGGTTTATCAACACCAAAAGTCGGTTTTTTCGGTCTGGATTTGTATAGTCTTTTTACCTCAATCGATGAAGTGCTTAAATATCTAGATAAGGTCGATCCAGTAGCAGCCGAGCAAGCGCGCGCACGCTACTCATGCTTTGATCATTTTGAGCGCAATAGCCAACTCTATGGATATGCACTTAGTGGAGGACTGGCAGAGTCCTGTCAAAATGCTGTCGTTGAGCAACTGCTAGAACTTCACGGGCTCGCTCAAAAGGATCTAGAGCATGAGGGGTCAGAATCAACGGATGCCTTCTTTTATGCCCAACAAAATGCTCGATTGGTAAAAAATGCTGAGCAATACTATCGAAACATGTTCAATAACCAAGTCTCCTCATGGAATATGCGCGATCGCCATATGACTGAGATGCTGGAAAACTTAGATCAACATTTAACCCAAAAGCATAATAGCCCTGCCAAAATTGTAGTCTGGGCTCACAATTCTCATCTTGGTGATGCTCGTGCAACAGAAATGGGTGAGGGTGGAGAGTTAAATGTTGGCCAGCTGATGCGTCAACGTTATGGCCATGATGTCAGGCTTGTAGGTTTCACTACCCACCATGGGTATGTTACGGCAGCATCTGATTGGGGGGCTGCAGCACAACGCAAAAAGATCAGACCTGCATTGCACGCTAGTTACGAAGATTACTTTCATCAAACTTCATTAAATAAGTTTTACTTGCCCATTAAAGAAGACTATCGTTTGCGGGAAGCGCTTTCTAAAGAGCAGCATCTAGAGCGGGCAATTGGAGTAATTTACGCTCCACAAACAGAGCGTCAAAGTCACTACTTTTTTGCTAATTTAGCCTCTCAATTTGATGCAATTATTCATATAGATGAGACTAACGCCTTAAGGCCCCTTGAAACTACCAGCCACTGGGTTGATGGTGAGGCGCCTGAAACCTATCCTGTAGGGAGTTAATAAGGTTAGAGCCGAACACAGTTCAAGAGCTTAGCTTTCTCAATTGTGAGATCATTCACTGGTGATATCCTTAATTGTTATACAGTTTTTAATCGATAGAGAAGTGCTATGCCACAACTACTGAGCTTGAATTTACCGCTTTATTCAACTGGCTCTAAATCCCCCAATCACACGCTTGAGGTAACTAACCATCTAATTGCTTTGGTGCTCAATATTGCCAATCATATTGAAACTAAACAATTGAAGTCGCTTCCCGTGATTTCATTGGCGCCCTTAACGGTCCGTCTGCCTTCATCTGGCGCAGCTGTGATTTTCCGATTTGGGTGCGTCGTATTTTTTGCTGCTACCGAACAAGACCGAGAGTGGTTGTTAGATTTGCTCAAACCAGCTTGTACTGGAATGCTGGAATCTTTTTCAGAAGAATCACTAACTATTCAGATTGATCCTGAACATCCAGAGGGACCAGAAGGCGATGAAATTTATCTACACGCTCCTGATTTGGATAGAATCAAAATAGTTGCTGAAATATTAGCTAAATCTAATCAAATTGAGTTTTTAGAGAGTCGCTTTAGTAGTGAGTTTGACAAAATTGAACCGCTAGCTCTAGATCTTGCTGATGATGGTGCATTTTCAATCAACACTCGCAATTTAATGAAAACCGTAGGTACGATGTTGCTAGCCGAACAGCGCATGGCTAATCGCGGCGACGTTACTGATCGGTTCAATTCATTATTGACAAGTCCAGAGTTGCTTTTATTGCATGCTCGTCTTGAAGATGAATATGAATTAACCGAACGATCTTTGTTGATAGAGCATAAGCTCTCCACCATTGGAAGAACCGCTTCCACTCTTTTAGAAACTATTCGGTATTCAAGCTCTCATAAAGTAGAAATTTATATTTTGATATTAATTTTTATTGAGCTTCTATTAACGGTCTACGGTTACTTTTTTCACTAAATCACCCAAATTTAAGCTTGCCTCCCATTTCAGTTTTTTTTAGATATACTGCGCCTTAGCAGTTACCAATAAAAAATAATATTGCAGGAGACAGTTCCATGAGTGATTTAAATCGTCGTCAATTATTGAAAATGGGGGCGTTTGTAGCCGCTATTACGCCAACCCTTAATGGCATTGCCAATGCTGGAGAGATTGTTGCTACCACTACATCACCAGAGTCACAGGCTGCAAAAGGCGTTACGCATACGCTAGCTCGCTATATCGTTAATGCGCGCTATGAAGATTTACCCGCAAACGTACGCAAAGAGGGGGCCAGAACCCTGCTCAATTGGGTGGGCGTAGCAGTTGGTGGCTCAGGTCACGAAACCATTCAACGCGCTATTGCCGCGTTAAATCCTTTTTCCGGGCCAAGACAAGCTAACTTATTTGGTCGGCGTGAACGCTTTGACATCATGAATGCAGCCTTTATCAATGGCGTTAGCAGTCATATTTTCGATTACGATGATACCCACCTGAAGACCATTATTCATCCAGGTGGACCCGTATTAGCCGCATTAATAGCCTTATCACAAAACCGTTTAATTTCAGGTAAAGATTTCTTAAATGCCATGATTCTTGGCATTGAAACAGAACTGCGCATAGGTAATTCTGTTTACCCCAATCATTACGATACTGGCTGGCATATTACTGGAACAGCTGGTGTATTTGGTGCAGCTGCAGCCGTAGGAAAAGTCCTTGGTCTGAATGAACAACAAATGGTTTGGGCTTTAGGTTTAGCTGCATCCCAACCGGTAGGGTTACGCGAGTCTTTTGGATCAATGAATAAGAGCTTCAACCCAGGACGCGCTGCAAGTAACGGTATTTTTGGGGCCT
>Ga0364902_1146_pt1 | contig 3155 bp, 3 predicted proteins | sample SorcelJu500002C3_FD_206959 | JGI IMG/M metagenome (GOLD analysis project Ga0364902, IMG submission 206959) | Enriched cells from Trout Bog Lake Hypolimnion, Wisconsin, USA - BchlTB.July02.5000.02.C3 | ecosystem: Environmental > Aquatic > Freshwater > Lake > Hypolimnion/Profundal zone | place: USA... | reverse complement strand
CGGCGAGAGCATGTATGATGGTGCAGTTGGTTCAGCAGGCTTTCTTGCCGAAGCCTATGAGTATCTGAAGGCAGGGAAGAACCTGACGACAGCTGACATGGAGACGCTTCAGAAAAGCACCTTCTACGGCAAGGAAAAGAAAGGGCTGGCCTACATCATCGGCATCATGAACATGATTCTGCATGGTGTTGAAGCACCAAACATTGTGCATACCAACACCCTGGCCGAAAACCTTGCAAATATACAGGAGCGTGACCGGTACGATATCGTTATTGCCAATCCTCCCTTCGGCGGTAAAGAGCGTGCCGAGGTGCAGCATAATTTTCCTATCAAGTCGGGAGAGACTGCTTTTCTTTTTCTTCAGCACTTCATCAAAATCCTCAAAGCTGGCGGCAGGGCAGGTATTGTCATCAAAAACACCTTTCTCTCCAACACCGATAACGCATCTGTCAGCCTCCGCAAACTCCTGCTTGAAAGCTGCAACCTGCACACCATACTCGACTGCCCAGGCGGCACCTTTCAGGGGGCAGGGGTAAAAACGGTGGTGCTCTTCTTTGAGAAAGGAGTGCCGACAAGAAAGATCTGGTACTACCAGCTTGATCCCGGTCGCAACATGGGCAAGACCAACCCGCTGAACGACAACGATCTGGTGGAGTTTGTCGAACTCCAGAAAACAAAGGCTGATTCCGATAAATCATGGAGTGTCATTATTGAGAATGTTGACCTCTCCACTTTTGACATTTCAACCAAGAATCCTAACAATGGCGGGGAGGTTGTGCATCGGACTCCGGAGGATATTATGGATGAGATTGCTGCGCTTGATGCGGAGAGTGCAGAAGTGCTGGCGAATATCAGGGGGTTATTGTGAAGGAGGGTTGGGAAAGAAAGAAACTGGGTCGGGTTTGCGAGGTAATAGCAGGTCAATCACCAGAGGGAAAATATTACAACTCTGACGGTAATGGAATGCCATTTTATCAAGGGAAAAAAGACTTTGGTGAGAAGTATATTGGAATACCATCCACATGGACGACTCAGGTTACAAAAATTGCCCGAAAGGGTGATATTCTTATGTCTGTAAGGGCTCCAGTCGGTCCTGTGAATTTTGTTGACGATGAGGTTTGTATAGGAAGAGGATTGGCTTGTATTCGCAGCAAAGAAGATATGAACAGAGATTTTCTGTTTTATCAGCTTTTGTTTTTACAGCCAGAAATTGCAGGTAGAGAGGGTGCAGTATTTGCCTCAATTAACAAATCAGAAATCGAAGCTTTGCCTATTGCGGTTACTACTATCCCTGAACAGCAACGCATCGTTGCCATTCTTCACGAGGCATTTGAGGGTATCGCCACAGCCAAAGCTAACGCCGAAAAGAACCTCAAAAACGCCCGCCAGCTTTTTGAATCGCATCTGAATTTCGTTTTCAGTCAGCGAGGTGAAGGGTGGGTGGAGAAGTCATTGGGTGACGAAACTATACTCAAAATGATTGATGGCGATCGAGGTGTTAACTATCCGAAAGCTTCTGATTTTCAAGATGATGGTGATTGCCTGTTCCTTAACACAAAAAATGTTCGTCCTGATGGGTTTATTTTTGATTCTAAAATGTTTATTACGTCAAAAAAGGATAACCAACTACGTAAAGGGAAACTTCAACGTCAGGATATTGTACTCACAACACGCGGGACGATTGGCAATATAGGACTATACTCTCATGATATTCCATTTGACAACATACGAATCAATTCAGGGATGCTCATCTTTCGTTCCAATCAGACCGTGCTTTTTCCTGCATTTCTATTTGAATTGCTAAGATCAGAAATCGTGAAAGACCAGATCAGAAAGCAAACTACTGGCGCTGCACAACCGCAATTGCCAATAAAAACGCTCATTAATTTTACGATTCCATTCCATGAAAATATTGAAGAACAAAAAACACTTGTTGAAAAAATTCACACATTTGAGCCACTTATTCAGCGTCTCGAATCAATCTACCAGAAAAAAATAGAGGCTTTGGATGCCCTCAAAAAGTCAATCCTGCATCAGGCATTCAGTGGGAAATTGTAATGAGTAAAGGGAGGAAGAGAGTTAAGATAAAATAGTTGGCAGGGAAGAGTAGGAATAGGGAATGGGACTTATAGGCCCTATAGGACTTATAAAGACGGGTCTGATGGGGAGGTTGCCGTCAGGATAATGGGAATCAAGCGGTTTTCTTTTGTACTTCTTCGTATGAGAATTCCCAAAGACCTGCGCTCTCTTTGGCGTGTTCCACCGTAATACTTACGAGATTTCCTTTTTCGTCAATATCTATATAGATGTTTTCGCTGATCTCCCGGGTTTCAAACACCTCTCTACCAAGCATTTCAATATGAGCTGTATCAGTGTCGTTAAAATATTTTACTTTCATAGCTTATTCTTCTTATGCGATCTATCGCAAAAACCAAGTTTTTGCCAATGTCGGAGGTCTTCTCTTGCCTCCTTTTAGATTTCTATAGAATACTGTCCCATATATTATTTGGGTCAGTAATTTTTGTAACTCTTCCAGCCTTGACATCTGATTTGCCGCGCTCAATGGCTTTGATGACCTTGGGGTTGGCGAAATAGTTGTCTGTCTCGCTTATTCTTTTGGCAGATAAAGCACCCTGCTTGTTTTTTTTCTTTAAAAATTCCGCAAAATCCAGTACTTCACGAAGCGCCGGTTCAGGAAGCTCTTTGATGGTACGGTATATTTTCTCTGCTGTTGTCACCGGTTCTCCTTATGCATCATTTTAAGAGAAAACTCTGAATATCAAGTTAACGAATTTTCGTGGATCTGGCGTCGGGAGAGGATGAAGTTTTGGGTACCGTGAAGCAAGGATTTCGTTATATTCTACATCATATTTTAATTCAGTCATGGAACATATTCAATCGATCAATCCGGAACGTATAGCTTGGTGCTGTGCCGATTATGGCGTGACGCCGGGTGATCTTGCTTCCGAGCTTGACATTGCGCCCAGCAGCATCGAACGGGTTATGGCTGGTGAAGATGGCATGACCTTCAACCAGTTGCGCAAGGTGGCTGACTATTTTGGCCGCGGGATACTGTTTTTTCTGGAGGCAGATCCAGTCGATGTTGCAGGTGTGCATACAGCGCAATTCAGGACGCTGACCAACCAGAAACCGGA
>Ga0364902_1138_pt1 | contig 3448 bp, 4 predicted proteins | sample SorcelJu500002C3_FD_206959 | JGI IMG/M metagenome (GOLD analysis project Ga0364902, IMG submission 206959) | Enriched cells from Trout Bog Lake Hypolimnion, Wisconsin, USA - BchlTB.July02.5000.02.C3 | ecosystem: Environmental > Aquatic > Freshwater > Lake > Hypolimnion/Profundal zone | place: USA... | reverse complement strand
GGCTTTGCGCTGTCTCCGATCACAAACCCATCGCCGATGGATAGGCTTTAATTATCAAAAAACGCTCTCAAGGAAACAAGTTTCACGACATTGATACGTTTCTCTGATCTTGAGTTTATTCATACCATAACGGATGAATCCTTTCAGCACTATAACCCCAGATAATCAGCTATAAAGCCTCTCTATTCAACGTTTACCGTATTAATGGTTAATGAGTATCAAGGGTTAATTGAATGGCGTTAAAGCGCATCATAACCCATCTATCAAAGATTGATAATCTTGCCTGAAATTTCTATTGTGTATGCTGTTTTATCGCCGGAATAGTCAGCCCCGGCAGTCCTGAAAGCTGATCTACTTTTGAGAATCCTGATCTTCAACGGCTTCATGGTGTCAGTGTGTATAGTTTTGGGGAATCATCGGGGAAGCACAACGCCGGAACTCAGTATCAATAAAAATAACTACTAAAGAGAATCATTAATCCTGATCTATATTCAATTTTTTTCAATTGGTTTATAATCAAAATAACCAGCCTGAAAACTCAGTATGATAAGTCACAAGAACGCGCCATAACACCACGCTATGCAATACTTTAATGTCATTAGGCGCAAAGTATCAAGGGTTAATACAGTGCCGTTTCTATGTATTATAACAAATCTATAAGTTGACAATAAAAAAGATATTAACTAATAAAGCTCTTGGTATTACTTCTGTTATTATACTCTATGCAGTCGCATGTCGACACTGTGAAATGTTGAGGAATTAAGTAAAAGCCCTGGTGAAGTGTCGGAGTGTCGGAGCTTAGGTATTACTTTGGAGGGTCAACAACAAGATCCTTGATGTTCGGTTTATCCCATGTTATATCTTTCGGGTCGATAGGTTCAATTTTCTCAACCTTCATCTGCTTTGTCCCATAAATCAGCCATACATCACCTGTAAACCTATCTATTTTGTACAAACCACCTCTCATTGCCGAACGATACTGGTATCTCTCTCCACATCCGGCTATTGATAGCATGATCAAAAGCGATGTTACAAGAATTATTTTCATGACCTTCGCTTTATCTTTATGAATCCAGCTTCAACGCGAATTATAGCCCGAGCCGCATCAAGTAGTGACATTCGAGATACAGTCTGAGACTCTAATGGGTGTTTTTCATAATAGGAGGCAATATCAGCACCATAACGACTACCAGCCATCAGTCTGATCATATCAGATTCTTTCAAATCAGCGGGCATTATCCTATAAGATTCGTTTTTCCTTTGTAAACTTTCTCGTTGCTCTTCAAGAAGCTTCGTTTGCTCTCTTATTGCGTCTCGCTCAGCCTCAAGTGTTTGACTTTCTGCTTCCGACCTCCTTTGGTACGCCCTCTCAGATTTTGCGTTTTCGACGCTTCGGATTACCTCTCCCATATCTATGCCGTACTGTGAGGCAGCAGCATTTACTTTAGATGATGGTATTATAAATAACAGTAATCCTAATAAAAACAGTGACTTCAGCTTCACAGATGGATAGTTAAGTTGATAAGCCTCTCAGAACATAGCCAATTGTTACGTGATTTACTTAAGTACTTTACTCTATGTCCCTGAGAGTTTTACCGGTAACAGATGGCTGTGTGGGTGTAAAAGGATGACTCAAAATTGAGCTATCCCCACAAGCTCCCCTTTATCTCGCTCAAGCTATCCCTTTGGGTTCTCATTGCCCGGCCCATCATTCGGATAAGCTGCCGGGTTGATTGGTAGCCTTCGCCTTTATCCGCGTTGGTTGATACTATAGCTTTTCCTGCTTTGGTTCTTGGCCCTGTTGAGCGTGTCCACGGCTGCCATTCCCGGATTATCTCCGCTTGTCTGGCCCTCTGTTCTGGTGTCCAAGTACGGTGTCTCTGCTTCTTCATGGCTTAATAGTTTGTTTTGGCTGGTTTCTGAATTTTCTGGAATTTTGCTTTCCTGCTCGCTGATCTGGTTCGAAGTGTTATTCACTTGTTGCGGCCCGTTGCTGATATTGGCCTGCTTCGTAATCACTGTTTGCCTCGGGTTCTTGATCTGCGCAAGTGTGTCTATGGTAGCCCTGCACTGGTTCTGTGCCTTCAGCGCAAGCCTCATGAAGGTTTCCATTTGCTGCATGTGATTAGTGTCGTTGGCTCTTCCTGCCAAATTGACAAAGACAGAATTCAACGCCATTGCCTGAGCTGAAAGCATTCCTTCAAGGCCTGAATTGTCGCCGTCGTCCACTCTTTTTGCCGTCACCTTCAACGTTCTTATACAGGCATCCAAATCAAGCTCATTGCCGTTCAAGTGAAAGAGCTTAATCAGGCTTGCGTTCGATACGTTGCCTCCCCCCAGAAGCGCATCAGCCATAAACTCAGCTCTGGTGCGCGTGTCATCAACACTCATGCTAAAGGTAATACTTTTAAGGTCTTTTACCGGCTCCGGTGCTGGTTTCTTTTTCGTCTCTTTCGCTTTCATAGTATCGCTTTTATTTTTGGCCAAAAAAAATAGCTTCCTTAAATGGCTCAGGTTGAACGATCTCTACCCGCGCCATACTTTGACATCTAAATTCTGGCAACATGAAACTCATTCAATCCGTCAATCAACGCCTCTGCTGCGCAACACGCGCCCATCAAAAAACTTGATGAAGCAATTGCCCACTCACTACCGTCTGGCTGTCTATGCAAAGCCTCTGTTACTGCATCAAATAATGCAACTTGACTTTTATCAAGAATGATATGCCCTACCTTGCCGGCCTCTTCTTTATTGCCCATGATCTTGCCTTTGTTTGTGGTTACGCTGTCTATTTGCTCTCTTTCAATAAATAGTCTGCCAAGTCCAGCCCTACAGCTCGATCTGCCTCAGTTGCCCGACGTTCAAGTATATCAGACACGGTAACGCCCGGCAATCCTGCCGCCACCTTTCGCCAATCTTCGAACGCCATCAAATCAGGATAGAGTTTCACCTTTCGACCGGTCAACGTTTGCAACTTCTCTCTAACCTTATTGCTCTTCCCTCCTGTGGCAACCCATACAACCCCAGGTATGAATCCACTTGCAACAATCGCTGTTTTCTCTGACTCAACAACTGCGACCGGTTTATCAGATTCCATTGAGAGTAGGTGTTCCCCGAATAGGCACTGCTTTAAGTGGTAAGGCTGAATCTTCATGACAGCATGAACCCATGTGATAGGGTTCCTCAAATCCTTTACCCTACGCCCTGTCTGGCTGTTATAGCGCATGATCTTACCCGCCCTGATCTTGCCGTCTCTGTCGATCTGCCAAAACACGCATGAACCCGGCCAACGTTTCGACGTGCCGATCTTGTACGCTTCCGTCAATTCAAACGCCCGATCTTCCCCGAACACTGAAACGAGCCACCGGCAAAAACTATTCTCATTGTATCGGCTCAAGCTGGCCTGCATGATCTCAGTATCAATGAAAGAAGGTTGTACCTGTTCCGG
>Ga0364902_1131_pt1 | contig 3711 bp, 4 predicted proteins | sample SorcelJu500002C3_FD_206959 | JGI IMG/M metagenome (GOLD analysis project Ga0364902, IMG submission 206959) | Enriched cells from Trout Bog Lake Hypolimnion, Wisconsin, USA - BchlTB.July02.5000.02.C3 | ecosystem: Environmental > Aquatic > Freshwater > Lake > Hypolimnion/Profundal zone | place: USA... | reverse complement strand
TTCACGATGGAAGATTATGCACGGCTTTTCTGCAATGCAAACAAGTTACCGAGGGAGATTGAAAATTCACCGGCATTCTTTCGGCGGTTCCTGATTATTCCGTTCACCGTAACAATAGACCCGGCAAAGAAAGACACCACCCTTTCAAAGAAGATCGTTTCAACTGAATTACCGGGCGTTCTCAATTGGATACTTGAGGGCTTGGCAAGGTTGTTAAAGCAGGGTGATTTTTCCCCATGTACTGCGGCAGATCAGGCGTTACAGCAATACCGGCATGAAAGCGACAGTGTTGCAATATGGCTTGAAGATGCAGGTTACCAGCCTTCACATAACGGGCATAGACAGCCTTCAGGCGTTCTTTATACCGAGTATAAGGATTTCTGCAAGGGTGAAGGTTATTCAGTCGTAGGGGGCAAGACATACAAAGAAAGGATGCTGAGTTCAGGATTTCAGCACAGCCGAATAGCAGCCGGGCAGGTCTACAATGCCGTTAAGATGGGGGGTGAAGATGCGCCATTCTGAACCCGGCAGCCGGTTGATTTCATTTTACGGTTGCAACATGTTCCAGACCCAGCCAGCCGAAAGCATAAAACTTGAAACATTCTTGCAGGGTGTTCAGTGCGGGCAGTGGCGGCGGCAGGTTGAAGCAGTTCGAGCCTTGACCGACCCCGACCAGATTAAGGCAGCAAAGAAGCAAGTTCCGGCGGTTGCACCAAGTTGCATATTTACAGGGAAGCACAGCGGCGCAAACGTGAAAAAGCATACCGGGATTTTATGCCTTGACCTTGACGGGAAGGAAAATTCCGGCATTGCACAACCAGCAGCACGGGCGCGGGTGTATGCAGATCAATACACCTTTGCCGGGCATGTTTCCGTTTCCGGTTCGGGAATATGCCTTTACGTTCAGATCGAGCCAGAGCAGCACGAAGCAGCATACTTGCAGCTTGAAGCATACTACCGGCAGGCATGGGGTGTTATTACTGACCCAGCATGTAAGAATGTTTCCCGGCTTCGCTTTGTGAGTTATGACCCTGCATTGTATCGAAACCATGAGGCGCGGGCCTTCATTGCCAGAAAGAAGCGTTTCAGCCCAGCCCAGCGACCGGCACAGCGTTCAGTTGACAGGGCAGCGGTACCGGATTCAGACCAGTATTTTGAAACAGTTCTTAGCCAGATATTGGCGGCAGGTTATGACCTTACAGGCAGTTATTACGATTGGGTTAAGATTGGTTTTGCTATTGCTTCAAGCTATGGTGAAGCCGGGCGGCAATACTTCCATGAGATCAGCAAGTTCCACCCGAAATATAAACCGGCAGAGACAGACCGGCAGTTTACAATATGCCTACAGCCCAGACAGGCAGGCGTTACAATCAGCACCTTTTTCTATATGGCGAAGCAGGCAGGATTCACTTACAAATAACAAACCATGAGCAATAAAGATGAGGCAAGCAAAATCGCGGATTTCATTCTTGATAAAAGCAAGGTAGCACTGTTTGAAGCAGTAACTGAGGCGATGCAAAGGGAACCAGATGGTAAAGAATGGGCTATTGCCGTATCAAGTTTCCTTATGGGTGCATGCTGCGCTGCTCATGCGATTATAGACGGGATTGAGGAACACAATATTATCAAGCGAAATTAGGACGTGTCAAAGTATGGCGCGGGTAGAGATCGTTCAACCTGAGCCGTTTATAGAGATGTTTTTTACAGCGTTAACACGAAAAATCATGGAAGCTAAAACTCAGAAAAACAAGAATAGCGATATTACCACGCAGGAACGAGAATGTCTGAGGGGTGCGATTGCGGTTCTTGATAATTACGGGAACAGAAGTGTTATTAAGACATTCACTCAGTTTTTTGCCGGAGAAACGGACAGGGACGGGAAAGGTATAGGTTCCGGTTTGGAGCGTTTGACCGCCGACGTAACGAAGGGAGACCTCCACCGCCTTGAGAGTATTTTAACAGATCAAGCTGTTTCTCTTAATGCTATATTTTCCGCTCTTGCTATAAGAAGCCATTCTAACATGGAAGAGGGATATGGAGAGGCTTCAGAGCGTTACATGAGGTTAGCTTTAAAAGCACAAAACCAATGCAGAACCACTATTGACACAATCGCACAGATCAAGAACCCGCGCCACACTGTGATAACAAAGCAGGCCAATATCAGTAACGGGCCGCAGCAAGTGAACAACACTTTGAACCAGATCAGCGAGCAGGAAAACAAGATTTCAGAAAATTCAGAAACCAGCCAAAATAAACTATTAAGCCATGAACAAGCAGAAAACCCGTACATGGACAGCAGAGCAGCGAGCAAAGCAAGCGGAGATAATCCACCAATGGCAGCCGTGGAAACAATCCACAGGGCCGCGCACTGAAGCAGGAAAAGGCAAAGTTGCCAGTAATGCGAGTAAAGGCGAGGGGTATACTTCTACACGCCAGCTTATAAGGATGATGAACAGCATTATGAGAGATCAACGGCAAAGCCTGAACGAGATACGGGGAGGGTTATAAGGAGGGCTTACTTCTCAGCCGTCATAGCGATGATACCAGAGCAGGTTTAACAGCCTGCTTTTTTGTTGCCTTTTCCGGTAATTCATTGACGGGAGCCGAGCAGTTATCTCAAGAATAACCATGCTTAATAATCAGTTTATCAGGTAAGATAATTAAGTTTGAGTTTGTGGTTATAATGCGCTTAAACAGCCATTATTTTATCTTTGATACATTGTACTGAATGACATATAAGTATTATATGGCGTGGCTTTATGGTGCGTTATTGTGGCTTATCGCACTGAGGGTTATTGAGCTGATAAACCAACTTAAAAAAATTGAATATAGATCAGGATTCACGGTTCTCTCTCATGGTTATTTTCATTGATAATGAGTTCTGGCGTTGTGCCTCCCCGATGATTCCCCAAAACTGAACACAGTGACACCCTGGAGCCGTTGAAGAACAGGGTTTTCAAAAGCAGATCAGTTTTCAGCTTGTCAGGCAAGGACTATTCATGCGATATAACGGCACACATAAAAACAGTTACAGGCAATATCAACTCTCATTGATGCAGTAGTTATAATGCGCTGTAATGCCATTCTTAAACCTGTCTGAACTCATTAACCATTGATGCAGTAATCGTTGACTGGTAAGGGTTTATAGGCGGTTATACAGGGTTATACTGTTCAAACTACATCCTCGTTATTGCGCGCATAAACTCAATATCAGAGAGACGTATCAGTATTGAGAAACTTGATACATGAGCAGCGTTATTTGATGATGAAACCCTATCAACCGGCGGTGGGTTCGTGATCGGTGACAGCGCAAAACTTCGCTCTCATGCCTGCCGGAGGAACCCATATTCAACCTCCCCAAAGTCGGAGAGCTCACTTTTGAGCTATCCAACTGCACAGGGGTGAATCAGTATCCGGAGTTTCTGGAAGCCTTAAAAGAGCAGCTATCCAACTGTACACAACGGAACCAGTCGCCGATTTAATCCGAATTAATACCGAATGGCTGCTATTCACCTGCACACGTAGGAATATTCACTCACCGCCATTTTGTGGCCATTGAGCCAGAACCACCACCATTTAGTGGGCGTTGAGGGACACACCTAAACAAACAACCTTTCTTAACTTTTCGATGCTATGATGCTACGTAATGCTATGTTTTAGAAGAGCAAAATATATTGTGTTTTTAAACAACTGTTATCTCTATTCCCTATC
>Ga0364902_1113_pt1 | contig 4403 bp, 4 predicted proteins | sample SorcelJu500002C3_FD_206959 | JGI IMG/M metagenome (GOLD analysis project Ga0364902, IMG submission 206959) | Enriched cells from Trout Bog Lake Hypolimnion, Wisconsin, USA - BchlTB.July02.5000.02.C3 | ecosystem: Environmental > Aquatic > Freshwater > Lake > Hypolimnion/Profundal zone | place: USA... | reverse complement strand
ATACGAAGTAGCGACGTCTATGATCTCGGAAACCGTCTTCCCGGAGGCGACGAGGTCACGAACGGCAACGAAATCGTTGCGCTTGCCGGGAACAGCTGGGACTCCGAAACGAAACGGCCCAGCAACACGGGACTCGGGCTTCGAGCAGTAGGCGACATTGGACTCCTCATCGCCCTTCGCAACCTCGACGTGGTCATGCGCGGGGAAGATGGAACGGGCGCGCGAGACAGCCACCGAGGAGGAGAAACGGAAGTATCCTTGACAGTGGAGACGGCCAGTGTTGGGACACGACTCCACTTGCCAAACCGCGAATACGACCTAAAGGAACGACGAATGAAGAGGACAAGACAAATAAGCATCAGCATCCAAAAAAAATAGACACCGACACACAGGAGAAAGGGCGGATCCGGACCTTACCTGGTGATCCGCTTCAAGCAACGCCTTTAGTTCGCCGGAGAGTCGCTCGGCCTCTGGTGGCACGTCGGGCACACCGGATCCAGCACATCCATCACCTCGTTGAACCGAGTTCTCATCTCGGCGAGGTGATTCGCTGATAACCTCACCCGCTTGTGAGCGCGAATGGTGAGGGTGGGGTGTGTCTGGGCGGGGAGGCGGCTTCTTCTCTTCTTCTTCGGCGCCTCTGGCACCTCCAGATCCAAAGTAGGTAACGGTGAACCGAGAGGCTCGGTTCTGAGCGGCCCGATTGCGGACACGCTTGGGGGCCGGCTGGGCGAGTACTGGGGACTCCGCGGCACGAACTGCGGAGACAACTGGGGCGTCGCCATCGGATCCATCTCCGGCGTTGACCCGTAGATGCGGGCGTCCTGACGCACGAGGCGTGGCGGGCTCGGTAACGTCGGAGTCGGAGGGGGCGTCGGGCCGGATCGGGGAGAGTTCCATTCTGCCTTGCCAAGACCACAAGTAGGAACGTAAGAAGGACGATCAACAAAAGAAGAAGGCAAAGGCAATCCCTCACCGTAATCAGACGCCTCAAACTCCTGAGTTAACACACGAGAAGGAAGCATCAACGGGTCGGAGCCTAAACAACAGAAGAGAAGTAAGCGATACTTGATTGAAAACATTCCCAGAGCCAAGGTCCAAAGATCTCGAATTGTCATTGGCGGAAATTCCTCATTCGAGGGTTTCCACCAATCCCAAATCTGCGCCGTATTGGAACGTTTCAGCGGCACCCAATCAAATCGCAGGCATCGAATCTAGTCAGATTCGGGTGGCACAGGGAGGTGGCACAGGGAGGTCGGGGGTAATACTAGGGAACACCCCCTTGGGGTTCCCTTCCCCGACCAAAAAATTCTACCCTCGGAGATCCCTAAATAGGGATAAAAAAGAGGTAATCGTTGTAATTTGTATCCTACTTAACGGTTTCCACACAGACACCCGTTTACCCACACAACAGATAGCCCGCAGTCTAGACACCTAGAATCTAGGCCAGTTAGCGGGTAGGGCTGAAAAGGCAGGGGGGTGGACCACATTTGACCGAGTTCGGGCAAATTACACCGGGTTTAATACCCAGGTCGACTTCGAAGTCAACCTAACATGCATCCAATAGCATGCCAGCACTAAATCAGCCAATAGGAATTTTGTAAACCAGAAAAAAACCTATGACCATGCTGGGTATCGAACCTCGACCATACATAGTGGAATGCGAACGCCTAAACCACTATGCAAAGTCTCTTTACGTTGAATAAATAACACAACCCGGGTACGGAAGTACCCTACACCAAAAAAAATAATCGAACATTTAACATTTAAATACTAACCCGGACATTGTCCTCCGGGATAATCTATTTATCTAACACTCCGGGCAAAAACAACCCGGACAAAAAAATAGCCCGAAAAAAAGAAAAAAAGCACAAAAGTAATTATGGATTTATAATTTTTTTATAAAAAAAAAGAGTACTATTTGACTCAACAACACCCTCTAACAAGGGAAATAAGACATAGGCAATTGCCTATACATAACATTAGCACGCCTAAGACCAGCGCGACGATTATTAAGCCACCTAACATGGCTTACCTTGGGCTTCCTAACTTGAACCCAACTACCGCGCTTCGTCTTGTGCCAACTGTTACCAGGAAGAAGACGTTTTCGTGTTGAACGAACACGAGCAGGACGACGAACACGAGCAACCGCAACGTCCCTCCTAACACTAGGAACCGGGACATCACGACCATGCGCAATCAAATAATTCGCATACGAATCATCGTCATCGAACCAATTCCGAGGTGCTAACGCCATTACGGAGGAGGAGCAGAAAACTGTCCACCAAATCTGGCAGAACTCCGAAACTGCTGACGCTGTTGCAAAGCACGATCTAAACGATTTGCTTTGTTTTGAAGATATAGCAATCTGCTCGTCAACCGACTACGACCAGCAAAACTTAATCGAGGATTCTGCAAAGCAGATTTAACCCAACGACTATCGGAATTCGTCTGAACGAAAGAAGAAAAAGTGCGATCAAACACACGAGCAGCAGGACCATGAGAATATAACTCACCCGCTTGAATAACCCGATCGGGATTATACTTACCGGATCGATTCTTCTTGGCTACCCAATCGGGAATCGCCTCGCCAGGTCGGTAAATCCAATTACCGTGCCCGTCTTGATAAGGCATTTAGAAACGCCTGCGCCTAATAGGAGCACGGCTAATCGCACGAGAACGATACGTAAGACGAGGAGCACGCATACGACGAACAAGACGAGAACGAGGAGCTCGACGAAAAGCCATTCAGAGTTGTTCAAAATTCTAAGAAATTTCGATTTAACCAGCAATGCCAAAAGTAAGAGGAGTGATACCGATGGTACACTGAGTAACCGAATTAGCCACGTTATCATTGGCAGTAAACCAAACTTGATCACCAGGAAACAACTTCATCGCAAAAGACTGAGTAAACGACGAAGTAGCAATCAAAGTCAAAGAAGTCAAACCACCAAAACCAAGCTGGTACAACGGAGTAACAACAGACGACAGAGCCGCAATACCAGCAGTATTCAGAGCAGCATTGCCAGCTCCACCAGTTATCTGATTGAGAGAATTCACAGTTGACATCTGAGTCGCAAGCGAACCAATCTCAATCATACCAACACCAGCATACAAAATACCACCGGTCATAACCTGACCACTAATGGGTACATAGTAAATAGTAAAATTGCCAGCACCAAGAACAACATCACCTAAAGCTGCACTAGCTGCATTCAAAGTAACGCCAATGTCAAGAACGATCTCAAGATTCATCTTGGCCGTCCAAATGTTGGCGCCACTAAGCTTAGTAGGAGCAGTATACCAAGACGCAGGATAAGCATTAGGATTGTAAGTCTGGTTAAAATACTGACAACCAGCCTGAGAAAAACCAACAGGAAGCGCACCAGTCGTCACACCAGCTTTCCAACCGCCAAGCAAATTGGCACGGAAATCAGCACCAGCACCATTCCCCTGCAGCGCAACAGCAGTAGCAGTCGACGGCATCTGGTAGAACATACCAGTGCCACTGTTATCCGCAATTGCGGAAGAAAGCTGAGAATGTGTGAGCATACTAGTTTGAGTCCAATTGTCGGTATTCTGGGTATGCAAAGTCAAAGAATAATCCAAATAAATCTTGCCCAACGGCAAAACACCAGGAGTCGTACCCTGTACAACACCAGTACCGCAATCCTGCGAAGCAAACCCATACAAACCGCAATAATACTCAAGAGGATCAACAGGAGCAGCATACGACACCGTGCCAAAAGGCTGCTGCGCCAGATCATTGAACTCACAATGAGTATAATAATTCTTGCGACCAGCAAACATGTGAGGAGGAACAACAAACACATGCTTCGCCCAAGGAGCACCATGCACATTCGCACCAGTGTTAATCATACTATTCCAATTCGGAGGATAAGTATGAGTAGGATCTTCATCAAACCACATGGCAACACTGCCACTGGTGGTAGTAGGACACTGGGGCTCGTACACAAACTGAATATGATGAAACTTGTACTCTTCAAACTTCTGAGCAATTCCAGCCATCCACGAAAACAACGTGAAATCAGTGGGACGCAACAGCGCACTAGTACTCGTATACGGAGACGTATACGCAACAGCAGGAATAGTACCAGAGTACAAAGTAGTCACATATTCACGACCAGTAAGCTGAATACGCCTATTAGCAGCCTCGAAATTCACGCTGCTAGACGTCGCCACAGGCGCCTTCATCTGGCGAGAACGCTTATACATATTGTCGTCGGAGAGGTTTGCTCGTTTATGAGAAATTGAAGAATGAATATCTCCAACATCAAAATCATGATGTGCCAAAATTTCAGGTTCAAAAAAAGCAACCTCAGGATCATCAATCTGATCCTCTATACCTTCTAAATTATCATATTCACGATGCGGATTGACCT
>Ga0364902_1087_pt1 | contig 12378 bp, 12 predicted proteins | sample SorcelJu500002C3_FD_206959 | JGI IMG/M metagenome (GOLD analysis project Ga0364902, IMG submission 206959) | Enriched cells from Trout Bog Lake Hypolimnion, Wisconsin, USA - BchlTB.July02.5000.02.C3 | ecosystem: Environmental > Aquatic > Freshwater > Lake > Hypolimnion/Profundal zone | place: USA... | reverse complement strand
ACATCATTGACCTCTGTAAAATGGTGAATCCAAAATTGGATTCTCTGTACCAGCGTTTACCTACTCTCCTGTGTGCGTTCGGCTGATTCGGACGAATTTTAGGCCGATTGAATATACCGACCTGCTCCCCTGTGTGCGTGCCGGTTGATCGAAGCCGCTCTAATCTTGTCCTAATCTTGCTCATATCAGAGTTGCTCTACGTGTGTGCCGGTTGATCTTGTGATCATCCCTTTTTTATGGGCTCCGGAAACTCCGGAAATGAATTTGAGCCCTCATTTTTGAGGGTTCCCCTATGTGCAGGCGGAGAGCTGACTTTTGAGCCCTCCAACTTTGGGGAGGTTTAGTATGGTTCCTCCATGTGCAGGTGGAGAGCAGAATCCTCGCTAAAACCTCGCTATTTTTTCCAACTCAACCCTTGACATTTCCTTGACATTTTTTCGGCTCAAACCTCCCCAAAACCTCCCCATTTTTTCAGGCTGTACCCTTACGAGAACCTTATGATTTTTGCCCTCTAAAAAGCTCTCATAACCTCAGTATTTCCTTAGTTATTTTCCGGTTCAGCCCTTGGTAAAACCTTGGTATTTTTGAGGGTTCACCTATGAACAGGTAGAGAGCTGACTTTTCAGCCCATCCCATCGACCGGCTGGCAATCAGCGCAATTTTGCGCAGGTATCGACTGACCGGAACGGACCATTTAGCCATCAAATAACACTCTCAAGGAAGCAAGTTTCCCGACATTGATACGTTTCTCTGATCTTGAGTTTCTGAATACCATAACGGATGAATCCTTTCAGCACTATAACCCCAGATAACCAGCTATAAAGCCCCTCTATTCAACGTTTCCCGTATTAATGGTTAATGAGTATCAAGGGTTAATTGAATGGCGTTAAAGCGCATTATAACCACTGTATCAAATAGAGTTGATATTGCTTGTAACTGTTTTGATGTGTGCTGTTTTATCGTCTGAATAGTCCATGCCCGCAACCCTGAAAGCTGATCTACTTTTGAGCAACCCTGATCTTTAATGGCTTCAGTGTGTCCAGTTTTGGGGAATCATCGGGGAAGCACAACGCCGGAACTCAGTATAAATGAAAAATAACCACGAAAGAGAACCGTGAATCCTGATCTAAACTCAAGTTTTCTCAAGTGGTTTATAAGCGCAATAACCAGCTCTACAACCCACTACGATAAGCCACAAGAACGCGCCATAAAGCCATGCTATACAATACTTTCATGTCATTCAGCGCAAAGTATCAAGGGTTAAAACAGTGCCATTTATGCGCATTATAACCGCCATATATGCGTTAAATAATAGACATCATAATCATTGGTTATGATATGGTTATTCTTGTGATAACTGCTCGGCTCTCGTCAACGAATTGTCAGAATAGGTAACAAAAAAGCAGGGAATTACCCCTGCTCGGCGTTTCTCTGATATGACAGCTCAGAATTCAGTTACCCAAACTTTGCAAACGGGTTCTCTTCTTCCTGCTTTGGCTTTGCAGGCAGTTTTTCCCTGCTCAGTGGAGATAAGCCGAAATCCCGTCTCATTGAATTGATCTGGCTCAACATATCACGTAAAACGCTTGTTCCAGGGTGGCGAACCGGCTGACCTTCAGCTCCCTCTATGATGAACTGACCACCAATTTCAGCCCTCAACCGCCGATAATCCACGATCAATTCAAGCATATCGCAGAACATGCCTACGTCGGCAATCGTGAGTATTTCAGCCTCAATCAACGGTATTGCATCACTCAACCACAAATGAGCAGCTTCAGGGCTCAATCTTTCTGGCGGAATCCTTAATCCGTCATCAATGGGCAAAATAATAGGCTTTTTGCTCTTGCTTGCCCGCAATGTGCCGGTGAACCGCTTTTCTTCCTCTGATTTCTTCCTCATAATTATTACGTTTATTTTCTGGCAAAAGTTTTAAACATTCGCTCAGGGAAAGTCAAGGCCCCTAATAATATTTCCTGCTCATGCCTCGAATATTTCTAAGGGGGGCATACCCCTTGCCATTACCCTATACACCCCATGCGTTCAGCGGATGTTCAGCTTCAGCAACGTCATCCATTGTCTTGAGTAACATTCTCGCTGCATACGTCGCGGCTCTCAGGTGTTCGGCTGTTATCTCTTTTGCCTCAAAGGATAAAAGCAATGCTCTTTGGTACTCCATCACCTCACGTACTGTTTTTAAATCTTCCATAATTCAATGTTTTGCGGTTAAAGCGTTCCTAATAATCTTATTCACCTCATCATCCGGTAACGGATAATCTGACTTACTATTCAACGAATGAACCATACAGGGAACATCATCTATACCCTTATCCCTCAACCATCTCGACACCTTGAATAGTGTAGGATTCCGCGCCCCAGGCACAAACTCTTTCCGCATGAATGTTTGTATTGCCTTGTCCAGTTGTGCCGCTTCTTGATCACCTGAAGTGGGCCGTATGGGTTTCCTGTATTGCTGTTGTCGCTGCCGTTCCTTGTCCAGTGCTGACTGATAGAACGGCTCCCAATCGAATAGCTGACAACCATCAAGAAAAAACACTTCAGCTTCAGGGAAACCATAATACATTCGGCTCATGTCGCTACAAGCCTTGTCCGTGCCGTAATGGTTGATAATTTCACTCATCATTTTTCTGAATTCGACTGCTTCCAGCTTTACCGGCCTAAGAGTTGGCAGCACCACCCTGAACCGATCACAGACAACCCCGTGCTTTTCCCTTTGGTGGCTTCGTGTTGTGGCGACAATCCCGATATACTGCCGGAACATATCCACCGCATCACAGAGAGTAAACCCATCATCATAGTCCAGAATGATAAGGTCGCTCCCTGGTATGGCGTGTGCGGCATCCCTGTAACCCTCAAGGAACTGAACAGCGGAATACTGGCCGGCTGATCTTACCATATCCGCTATCCTATCCAAAGGCAACCGGTACGCCCTGAATCCTGACGGCTCTTTTTCATTCAGCCCTGCTTTGTACGAAATCAATACTTTACCGTCCGCGCTTTCCATCGAATACCTCCGATATTTTCGTATTTCTTAAAACTGAAACTGACACCATCGACACCCTTACCCGCATGAATAAAGGTGTCAAGTTGTCAAGGTGTCAACTTGCTGTTTTACATAAGCGAACAATACAGCTCTTTTGGCCTGACGGGTTTTTCTGTTCCTCTTTTGTCCATAACTCCGCTTCTATACCGGTATCAATCACTTCATACAGTTCTTTTGCGTTCCAGCTACCTTTTCGCAATAATTCACGAGTTGTTGACTGACCGCCGTTTTTCGTGAGAATATCCGTTATCCGTTTTGTTTTCTGCTCAAAAGGTGTGAACCTGAACTCATCCCTCAGTAAGCGGATTACATTTCCCTGAAAGTAAGCGATAACATCACAAGCCTGTTTTATGGATTCTTTTGAGATAACAAGTTCTGATGTTCCCGCGTGCGTATCTTTGACAACCTGAAAGACTAACGCCACCTTAAAGCGCATCACATCTAACCGACCAAAGTAACCCTGAAGGATACCGGCAAAATCTTTATCTGTCTTTGACACGTGAGCAATGATAGCTGCGTCAAAATCAAACTCTGACTGATAAGTTTCACGAGCTTCATACGATATACTGAAGGGTTCGTTCTCTGCCTGAATAAAGCGCGCCATCTGGTAGATTTTTTCCAGTCCAGAGAGAACAGATTCCTCTGCCTGTTCGTCTGGCGTGCTGATCTGGATAAGGGATTGTAACGCTCTTTGCTGCTCGGTTTCATGGACAAACGCAATCCTCTGTAAAAAACCTGAATGCTTGTCATCCTCTTTAATTCGCTGTTTGAACTGTGTCATTGTTGACGCTGCGAACATAGAGAGGCAAGGGTTCTTTATTACTGAGTGTTCTTTTTTCAACTGCCGTTCATAATCGTTTCCATCGTAAAAATCAATGAGTGCAGTTTTATAACCCTTGTTGTACTCCTTATCAACCATATCCAGCAATGCAGCAAACTCGCTGTAAAGAGCTAATCCACTGTTCATAATGGTTTTTTGCTCAGGCTCTTGGGTCTGGATTTTATCCTTCCCATCCCACTGCGTGACCGTTATAACCCCAGGTTCACGCATGGTTTCAATTAACCCCTCCAATGAACCGGAATCCGGCATAATGAATTTTACCTGCTCATCCCCGTTATCCTGTGTTGGTGCGAAGAATTCTGCGTTTCGAGCTTCGCTTGCTGCTTTGATTCGATTTTCAAGAAGTCTCAGGTATTTTTTAGCAAGGTTTATCCCTGTGGTTTTTCGTCCGACCGTTGAACCTGCAAGCATCAAAAGGTATAGGTTCACTTTCAACTTTTGGCTTCCAGCCTGAACAAATACCCTGTTCCCGATTACCCCTGAAACCATCATGAATACGCTGCAATGCAAGAACGATATAGGCGCATCCGTCATCGTGCTGAAGTACTCAACCACTGGTTGAAAGAACTCTTCAGGGAAAGATTTTTCAGGAAATACCAGCTTCCCATTTAGGCGCGCTTCAATTACACGTGCCTGAACGAGCTTGTCCGCTTGTGTGATACTGGTCATTTTGCACCCTTCCTTTCAGCTCTGACCAATAACCGGCCATTGCTGCCAACAAAATAAGAGTACCGTATACGGGCCGGCCAACCGGATAACATCAAGACAGCATCAATAATGATCTGGTCTACCGACTGGCAATAAGCTTTTGTATCAAAGGGTTTGAGATTTCTGACGGAATGGGTATCTTTGGACTGGATATGTTCCGCCCGAACTTTCCGCTTTCCCTGATCTTTGAACCCTTGCCGGATTCGCTCCCTGCAAGGGGTTCCCTTTTGCCGTCATGGTTAAACCTCCCCGTTTACTTCGCCTGTCTCAAGCCAAACCCTGAACTTATCAATAGGGAATAACAGCTTTCCGCCAGCACCCTTCAGGTGTGGAACTTTGCCCTTACTTGTAAGTGCCCATAGCCGTGCTTTTGATAGTGTGATACTGGCATAATCTTCAGCGTATTTGCGCGCGCCATCTGATGACAGATATTTCTTTTCGGGTGGTGTGAATGGTGTTGTAGTACTCATGGCTTTATCCTTTTGCGTTAATATTATTTCCAACGCTTGAAAGATATTACCAACTGAAAAAGCGGTCTGAATAGGTGTCCGAAAAGGGACAATCTGTCATTTTATAGCCATAAAGAAGGATAATAATTACTTAAATAATCCTTAAAGTCTTGTGTATATGGTGAAGGGGAAAGTTTATGAAGTGATTTTCTTATATTTTACAAGAGGTCAGCGAAAAAATAAGAACATCAACTAAAACGGAGAACGGCGTGAAGTTCAAGGGACTCTTTACGTTTCTGGGAATATTCGCGGCTATGGCCGTCATTGGCCAATTTATGCCGAAAAGTAAGCCTGTTGATATAGCGAAACCGGAGAGCATAGAACAGATGGCGCAGAAAAATGCAGCAGCGAAAAAAGAACCATTCGTTGATATCGATGCGATAGCGCAACGCATAAAAGACAACAAGGAGAATCTTAAAACTCATTATGCAAACAAATCCATGCTCGAAAAGGCGAATGAAGATATAAAAGCTCTTGACGGCAGTGATAGAAAAAAAACAACGAAAATACGCGCAGCGCTTGAGGAACAACGCAGGGAAATATATGCTTCAATTTTGACTGAAGGAGCTATGGATAAAGGTACTGGAACTCATGCGACTGCTGTAGGAAAGGGGAAAAAGACGTTACGTATCGAATGGGCTTTAATGTCTGAATCACTGGCTTACAGGACACAGAAGGAGGGAGTGATTTCGGAGACGGCAAGCATGCTCGGTTTTAATAAGATTGTCTATACCAACGGATTCAGAAGTTCGCTTGGTTCGTCATGGTCTTACGATTTGAAATAAAATTATTCTTATATTTTACAATAGTATTATCAACTTAAGCCAGGGGAAAAATGCAAGTTATAGCTGGGATTATTGGAGGTATTATTCTTGGTGTAATAGGCGACCTCTTAGCAACATTAGCTTTAGCAGGGCATCCTGAAAAAGCCATGTATGTAGGCATGCCTGTATTCGGAGCGTTTTTTATTATCGGCTTTTTTGTCGCAATAAAATCTGAAAGCGGAGCGAAGGCGTGGAGGAAGTTGCTTATATCAGCAGCTATATTGTCGTTTTCATTGCCAATTTCAGGGATTATTTTCACCGGAGGTATGATGGCTAGTCAGCCTGCCGTTAGTGGGGAATTTTCTGCGGCACACACTGCTGGTGTTGCAATGGGTGGAGCGCTTGTTTCTGGATTTCTAGGTTTCATAGGTTTCTTTCTTGGAGTAATCTTTTTGGTCATAGGGCTTCTTGTGGGGCGTGATAAGCAGGTCATTTATGTTCAGGCGCCTCCTGATGAAAAGAAGATTTGACCTATAGGCATGGAATATCTCGAAGCCCCGCTCATCACGGGGCTTCTGCTTCCAGCTTTACCGGCCTAAGAGTTGGCAGCACCACCCTGAACCGATCACAGACAACCCCGTGCTTTTCCCTTTGGTGGCTTCGTGTTGTGGCGACAATCCCGATATACTGCCGGAACATATCCACCGCATCACAGAGAGTAAACCCATCATCATAGTCCAGAATGATAAGGTCGCTCCCTGGTATGGCGTGTGCGGCATCCCTGTAACCCTCAAGGAACTGAACAGCGGAATACTGGCCGGCTGATCTTACCATATCCGCTATCCTATCCAAAGGCAACCGGTACGCCCTGAATCCTGACGGCTCTTTTTCATTCAGCCCTGCTTTGTACGAAATCAATACTTTACCGTCCGCGCTTTCCATCGAATACCTCCGATATTTTCGTATTTCTTAAAACTGAAACTGACACCATCGACACCCTTACCCGCATGAATAAAGGTGTCAAGTTGTCAAGGTGTCAACTTGCTGTTTTACATAAGCGAACAATACAGCTCTTTTGGCCTGACGGGTTTTTCTGTTCCTCTTTTGTCCATAACTCCGCTTCTATACCGGTATCAATCACTTCATACAGTTCTTTTGCGTTCCAGCTACCTTTTCGCAATAATTCACGAGTTGTTGACTGACCGCCGTTTTTCGTGAGAATATCCGTTATCCGTTTTGTTTTCTGCTCAAAAGGTGTGAACCTGAACTCATCCCTCAGTAAGCGGATTACATTTCCCTGAAAGTAAGCGATAACATCACAAGCCTGTTTTATGGATTCTTTTGAGATAACAAGTTCTGATGTTCCCGCGTGCGTATCTTTGACAACCTGAAAGACTAACGCCACCTTAAAGCGCATCACATCTAACCGACCAAAGTAACCCTGAAGGATACCGGCAAAATCTTTATCTGTCTTTGACACGTGAGCAATGATAGCTGCGTCAAAATCAAACTCTGACTGATAAGTTTCACGAGCTTCATACGATATACTGAAGGGTTCGTTCTCTGCCTGAATAAAGCGCGCCATCTGGTAGATTTTTTCCAGTCCAGAGAGAACAGATTCCTCTGCCTGTTCGTCTGGCGTGCTGATCTGGATAAGGGATTGTAACGCTCTTTGCTGCTCGGTTTCATGGACAAACGCAATCCTCTGTAAAAAACCTGAATGCTTGTCATCCTCTTTAATTCGCTGTTTGAACTGTGTCATTGTTGACGCTGCGAACATAGAGAGGCAAGGGTTCTTTATTACTGAGTGTTCTTTTTTCAACTGCCGTTCATAATCGTTTCCATCGTAAAAATCAATGAGTGCAGTTTTATAACCCTTGTTGTACTCCTTATCAACCATATCCAGCAATGCAGCAAACTCGCTGTAAAGAGCTAATCCACTGTTCATAATGGTTTTTTGCTCAGGCTCTTGGGTCTGGATTTTATCCTTCCCATCCCACTGCGTGACCGTTATAACCCCAGGTTCACGCATGGTTTCAATTAACCCCTCCAATGAACCGGAATCCGGCATAATGAATTTTACCTGCTCATCCCCGTTATCCTGTGTTGGTGCGAAGAATTCTGCGTTTCGAGCTTCGCTTGCTGCTTTGATTCGATTTTCAAGAAGTCTCAGGTATTTTTTAGCAAGGTTTATCCCTGTGGTTTTTCGTCCGACCGTTGAACCTGCAAGCATCAAAAGGTATAGGTTCACTTTCAACTTTTGGCTTCCAGCCTGAACAAATACCCTGTTCCCGATTACCCCTGAAACCATCATGAATACGCTGCAATGCAAGAACGATATAGGCGCATCCGTCATCGTGCTGAAGTACTCAACCACTGGTTGAAAGAACTCTTCAGGGAAAGATTTTTCAGGAAATACCAGCTTCCCATTTAGGCGCGCTTCAATTACACGCGCCTGTACGAGCTTTTCTTCTTGTGTGATACTGGTCATCTGCCACCCCTCCTTTCAGCTCTGACCAATAAACGGCCATTGCTGCCGACAAAATAGCTGTATCTCATGCAGGCCGGCCACCCTGACAGCATTAAAACAGCATCAATAATGATCTGATCTACCGACTGGCAATAAGCTTTTGTATCAAAGGGTTTGAGATTTCTTGAAGGGTGCGTATATTGAGGCTGTCGATCTCGCCCATTGACACGCTTTTGATCTTTGAACCCTGTACGCCGCCTATCGTGCAGGGTTCTTTCGTTATGTGGATTCATGGGTTCAAGCCTCCACTTTTTCATCATTTCCGACAAGCCATTTTTGAACGGCATCAACCGGAAACAGTAATCTTGCATTAGGTGCTTTCTGGCAGGGTATTTTCCCAGACATCGACCATTTAAAAATCGTGCCGGATGTAACCTTCATTCCTGCATAATCGAAAAGGAAGGTGATAAGCTCAGTTTTAGAGTAAAACCTTTTAGCTGGCTTTGTGAATTGTGTAGATTCCATAATTAAGCTGTAGTTTGATTGAAATTCTATTAACCATCAAACACAGTTTAATCATAGCGTTATAGGTGGGAAAGAAGTAACAAGTAACGCGACTTGTTACTTCTAATCGTTACTTCTTTGGGTGTTGTCTCCATTCATTGAGGTAATTCTTCTTAAATGTGTTTCCTTTTATTTCGATCTCAGGATGTTCTTTCCTAAACAATGTATATAAACCGGTTAATTCATCTTGAGGTGTGCCCTTCCCTTGACTTTCCTTCAGTACAAAGAATCTTGAATTAGAATCATTGATATACTTCTCAAAGAATAGGTAAACCACCGCTTTTGCAGTATTGCTTTTTGCTTTGCCCGCCTCTACCAGCTCCGCTCCCTGCCGATCTTCTGCCAATGTTGTGGGCTGTGGCTGATCTTTCCTCAGAGCATTATCAATCAGTTTTTTCAACACCTGAAGCACAATGACCTTTACTACCAATTCTCTTTCGGTAAGCGAATCCTCAAAAAACTGGTATACTGATAGGATATTGAACGTTTCGCCATTATAGTTCATGCCTGTTCGGATAGAAGGTATATCATCACCATCCAATAGCTTATCACTTGACAGGTAGTTGAATTTTCCTTCATCTGCATGAGCAAAAGCAATACCGCCTAACAGCTTTCTTGCCGCACCTATGTACCTGTCAACAGCAATAGTAATGATATGCTGGCACTCGCTCGGGCTGGCTTTGACCTCATCAAGGATAGAAGGCCACCGCGCCCCGCCCCAGTCTCGCCATACCGTAGTTGAACGCATCGCGACTTCTTGTATCTCAGGGAGGTTCTTTCCTTGAAGGTACTCGCCATAGCCTAACGTGGCTATGCTCCCATATTCAGTCTTCCTGTCTCCTCGCCAAGCCGCCGCAGCTCTTTCCCAACCGTCGCAGCAACAATCTCTCGCATTGCACAGTTCGGTTACAAGCTCCTGATCTGTTGGTATGTACCTGCCCATTGTCCGCCCCATTTGTGGTTAATCCCGCCCATTACTCCCCATCTTTTTGACTTAGTATTTTCTGTTTACCTCCCATAATCAAATATAATAACCCACCAAGAAACGGGATGAACACTATTGCAAGCAACCAAACGATTTTATTGTATCCCGTGAATTCATTACGCAACACATCAATTATAGGCCAAATAAATAACGCAAACACTACATACAAGACTAATGCTAACGGGATTAATTGGATCCATTGATTAGGCATCATTCCTGATCTCCATTGAATGGTTAATTGAATTATCAAACCTCCATTGCAAGCTCTTGCGCTGTGTACTCTATACCGTTAAATTCATACTTCCCCTGAGTGTTTTTCATCAATGAAAGACAACGCGCTATCTTATCACCTTTCGTCTGCAATGCCTCCGCTATACTTCCTGCTTTTGGTGCGATAACCGGCTCAGGTGGCAATATTCGTTCTCTGCTTGATACAATACTCAATGGAGATAATGCTGCTGTTTGCGGCTCTGATGGTGTAGGCAATAACATTGGCAAGCCTTGAATAGCTTTGATCTGGTCTTTCTGGTTTGAGTGGGAATAAATTTCAGTGGTTTGTAAATCTCGGTGTCCAAGCAATTTGCTGACCGTAAAATAAGCCATGCCCGATGATAAAGCCATTGACGCGAAGGTGTGCCTGCTTGCATGAAAGTGTAACCGCCAATTCAAACCCGACCGATACCCCCATTCATTCAATATAACCCCAAGCCGTGACCGATCTGGCAGGATGAAAACCCGCTCGTCTCCTTCAGGCGCGTATTCAGCATGGAGTTTCTGAACGGTCTGCAATATCTCAACGGATTGAGCGCATAACGGCATTTTCTCGAACTGAGATGTTTTTTTCTGCTGAAACTTCAGGAAGTATTGCCCATTCTCGATGATGATCTTTTCCCACTTCAGCAACTCAATATCAGACAGCCGCAACCCCGAAAAACAGGAAAATAAGAACGCTGATTTCACCATGAGATTATTACACTTTGAGCGACTCAGTATTTCAAGTTCATCAAAGGTTAAAACATGCCGGTCAATCGGCTTTTTTCCTATCCCTTCAACTTTGTTTGTAAAGTCCTCTAAAACATACCCTTCCTTGTAAGCCTTCCGAATAGTTCCTTTCACGAAAATAAGGTATGTGTTCGCTGTGTTGCTGCTCAGTCCATCGGCGGATAACAGATAACCCTTAAGCCGCTCAAGCCATTGAGAATTGAGAGTACCAAACGAGACGTTCCCGCCGGTAAACTCTTGTAAATATTTGAGAGCGTTCATATATGAAGGGTGATGATCTTTCTCGGCCCGAACTTTGGCAAACTCTATGAAATCATCACCAATCATTGCTTTTCTCGAAAACACCCCAGCAGGGTCTCGGATAAAATCCCGCTCAATCTTGCGCATTTTATCCAGAGCCTGAGCCTTGATCTGGTTAAACTCTTTTCGGTTTTTCGGGTTCGCTTGTAAACCTGTCTTTTGAGAAAACCGCCCGAAATCCTTATGGTAAGTATCAATATAAAAGGCGACCTCCCCACCGGCCATTTTTCGCTCTCTAATTTTCACGCCCATGATTCACCGCTTTACAAGTTATTTGCAACAAGCCGCCGCTATTGTCTCAAATACGTTACAAAACTTGCAACAATTAAACAAACACAAAAGAACAGAAAAGAATGAAGTGATGGTTATATTCTATTGTTTTTAAAACAATAAAGGACATATCAGGAAGGAAGGGGAATACTGCCGAATACGCTACTTATGAAATTCAAGAGTTTATGACCTTTTATTTTCCTGATGCTTACCGCAGTGTCGACTGGTCAAAAGAACACATATTTCTCGACCAGGAGCTGCGGGCTGTAGTGCAGGATGCCGAGTTAGGCACCCGTTTTGTCGACAAGTTAGTCCGTGTAACAGAGTTCAGCGGCAGCGAAAGCTGGATATACATCCACGTCGAAGTGCAAGGCACAAAACAGGCGGAATTTTCCAAAAGGATGTTTGTCTACAACTACCGGATTTTCGACCGATACGAAAAACCAGTAGCAAGTCTGGCGGTGCTGGCCGATCAACACAAACACTGGAAACCGACCTCTTATGGTTACAACGTTCTGGGTTGCAGGCTCACCTTGGATTTTCCCGTAGCCAAACTGACCGATTACGACGAAAAACTCGATGAACTCTTTGCTTCGGACAATGCATTTGGCTTAATTACAGCAGCACATATCCTGACCAGGCAAACCCGAAAGAAACATCAGGAGCGCTATGAAGCCAAACTCCGTTTGATAAAAATACTCTATCAACGGCACTGGGATAAACAACGCGTCATCAACTTGCTTACCGTAGTTGATTGGTTAATGACACTTCCCGCTTGGCTGGACACAAAAGTCTGGCAAGAAATCGAAACAATTGAGAAGCATAAAAACATGAAATACATTACCAGCATAGAAAGAATCGGCATAGCCAAAGGCAGAGAAGAAGGTCGCGTAGAAGGTGAATC
>Ga0364902_1083_pt1 | contig 13715 bp, 10 predicted proteins | sample SorcelJu500002C3_FD_206959 | JGI IMG/M metagenome (GOLD analysis project Ga0364902, IMG submission 206959) | Enriched cells from Trout Bog Lake Hypolimnion, Wisconsin, USA - BchlTB.July02.5000.02.C3 | ecosystem: Environmental > Aquatic > Freshwater > Lake > Hypolimnion/Profundal zone | place: USA... | reverse complement strand
ATATGCCGAGCTGCACGGAGGGCAATGGAAGCCCCACATATTGATGGCTTGGCACTAACTTCTGGTGAATGGCAGGCAAGGCGAGACGACATTTCAGAACTGATTACGGCGGGCAAGGCATTGAGCATAGCCCATGCAAAATATGATGAATGGTTAATAGATGAAGCGTGGTCACAAGATTTAGTGGAGCTAAGACAACTCTTTGCTACTACTGGCAAGAAATGGTGGCGTTTCTTTTCAAGCGATTACCGCCAAGCAAAGCAGAAACTGCAGGGCTATTGCCGCAAAACTCTTTCAAAAGATGTCGGACAAACTATCCAGCTCGTTGATGCTATACTTGACAGCCAGAAAAATCAGAAATTATTTGCCGAACAATCTGAATTTGGGTCAACCCTATTCGGTGCACAATGGAAAAAAACAGAATCAGACTGGGAAGTACTTGAAAAACTTACTGAGTGGGTTGTTGTACTATACCGGGATATGGGTAATGGAGTTGTTCCTGATGGTATTGTTAATTTTCTTTCCGGCTCGCCGAAAGTTGACGAACTCAAAGATAAAGTAGCAGCAGTTGAGTCAAACATTCATAAGCATGAGCAAAGCATCTCAATTGTTGAAACACTCCTGCAGTTCAAGCTCCACGATACCTTAAGGATCCACTGGAATCTGTCGCTTAAAGAACAAGCTGCATCACTTACCCGTTTACTGAATAATATTGATCGCCTCTTTCACCTCATCCGCTTTAATCAACTTGCTGGTGAAATGACGAAGAATGGACTTGATTTTGTAGTCTCAGCCGCAAGAACATGGAATTTTGGTGAAGGGTCCTTAGTCAAAATCTTCAATTATAGCTGGTATAATGGTCTGGTTGAGAAGGCCTATCTTGAAAATCCCTGCATTAAATCGTTTGATCGTATACAACACGCACATGTGCAGGATGAGTTTATCCGCCTGGATCATCTCCTTTTCCGCCACAACCAGGCGCGCTTAGCTAGCCTCCATTGGAGATCTCTTCCAACGCTTGATGGCGGTGGTGAGCTGCAGATCATCAGTAGCGAGATCAATAAAAAAAGAAGGCACATGCCTATCCGGGTATTGATGAACAAAGCTGGACGGGCTATTCAGGCAATTAAGCCGGTTTTTATGATGAGCCCAATGTCGATAGCGACCTACGTTCCTCCAGGGTCGGTACACTTTGATCTCGTTGTGTTTGATGAAGCGAGCCAGGTAAAGCCGGTAGATGCATTTGGGGCCATCATGCGTGGAAATCAGGCTGTGGTCGTAGGCGACAGTAAACAGCTGCCCCCTACCAGCTTCTTTGATAGTCTTATTGAGAGTGATGAAGAGGAAGATTTTGAAAACATCGGCGACACAGAAAGCATTCTAAGCTTATTCCTTGGTAAGGGTGCGCCTGAACGAATGCTGCGTTGGCATTATCGTAGTCGTCATGATTCACTGATTGCAGTTTCCAATAACGAATTTTATGATAATCGTCTTGTTGTATTCCCAAGTCCGGGCACAAATGCGACAGCTCGTGGGCTCAAATTTCATCACATTCCAGACACAGCCTATGACAGGGGCAAGACGCGCTCTAATCCGGAAGAGGCAAAGGTAGTCGCAAAGGCAGTCCTTGCACATGCCAAGTCATACCCTGATCTATCTCTTGGTGTTGTAGCTTTCAGTACAGCTCAGCGTGACGCCGTTGAAAATCAGCTTGAAATCCTTCGCAGATACGATTCAAGTTGTGAGTCCTTCTTCAATGAACATCAACGTGAACCTTTCTTCGTCAAAAATCTTGAAAACGTTCAGGGTGACGAGCGAGATGTCATCTTGATAAGCATAGGATATGGTAAAACAGCAGAAGGGTACATGACGATGAGTTTTGGTCCCCTGAATCGAGATGGTGGAGAGCGTCGACTGAACGTCCTTATCTCTCGAGCACGTCTTGCAATGGACGTATTCGCTAACTTCACTTCGAATGATATTGACCTTGCCAGAACTAACGCCCGCGGAAGCGTAGCATTAAAGAATTTTCTATCCTTTGCTCAATCTGGCATTCTTCCTCAGCCATACACAACAGGCAAAGAGCCCGATTCTCCATTTGAAGAAGAAGTTATCAAGGCATTAACGCAAAACGGTATATCTATTGAGCCTCAAGTTGGATCAGCTGGCTTCTTCATCGATATAGGTATAAAAGCAAAAGACAAGCCCGGTCAATATATACTTGGAATAGAGTGCGATGGTGCCACCTACCATAGTTCACGTTCTGCCAGAGATCGTGATCGCTTACGTCAGGAAGTTTTACAAGGTCTTGGCTGGCAGCTGCACAGAATATGGAGTACTGATTGGTATCGCAATCCAGGTGATGAGTTAGCCCGCGCCTTAAACGCTATAGAAAAGGCGGAGTACAATTATAAAAACGATATAGGGATTAGCCTCCCGAAAGTCACCCATGAGGAAAAGACTTTGAGTATACCCCGTGAAGTAATAACAGTGCGGGAAGAAGTTATATCGCAGGCTGCCATTCCATACCTGCAAGCAGAACCAAAAATATATTTATCGAAAGACCTCCATGAATGTACTCCGGCAGAGTTACTGCCCTATGTTTGCGAAGTTATTGCAATTGAGTCACCGGTTCATATAACAGAAATTACCCGCTCTATTACAGAAGGTGCAGACCTTAAGCGCGCAGGAGTAAGGATACAGGGAGCTGTTCTCATGTCAGTTATGTATGGCGTTCAAAGAAATGTAATAGTAAAAAACGGTGAATTTTGCTGGCATCCTGAAATGAAAGAGCCAAAAGTCCGGGATCGATCATTACTTGATGTTTCTTCAAGGAAATTTGAGTTTGTTGCTCCTGAAGAAATTAGCCAGGCTATTCTTCAGCAGGTTAAAAGAGGGTTCTCACTTTCTCTCGATGATGCGGTATCAAATGCAGCCAGAGTACTTGGATTTCAGCGGGTTACCGCACAAGCGAAATACTTATTTGACCAGCAGCTTGATGGTTTGATAAAATCTGAGGTGCTCATATTACGTAATGGCTCGGTCTCAGTTGCATAGGTAGTATTCGGTTAATTTTGTTATGACTTATTTAGCTTTTTTTGAATAAAAAAGGAGAGAACTATGTGGATGGAACTTACGGTTCGAGAACTAAATCTGAGTAAAATCAGGCTTGTTCCCGTTAAACGATGGATCAACTTGGATCAAATCACTTCAGTTCTTCCTTTAATTGAAAACTCGACAACGTTCGGAGTGATTTTTAAGATGTCGGATTCATCTCATTGGGCGACTGAAATTAAAACCGAAATTGATGCATTGTTAGATTGGATAATGCAGTTGCATTAGTTTCTTTTATCGGTAGGTATCAAGCCAAATATTTAGTTGACCAACAACCTATTATCTTGAATGGGTTTAAATACGCTTCCTTTAGTTTTGACTGTAAGGAGCCTTTATACCTGTGTATACAACCTAAGTTGAGCGATAAGTAATAATCCGGACAGTTCAGATCGCCATAAAATGCAATAATATGTTAGCGATAACTGAAACGATCAGAAATCATTATCCGGACATTGAGAAATGCAGGTTTTCTGCCTGAATCATCTGGCATGTATACGATCGACACTGCATTAACACTCTTTTTGCTCTTGCCGAGCGTACCTCTCCCATAATAAACGAGGCTCTTTATCCCGTCAAAACTGGTTTTTTAACCAGTCATTACCGGTGCATTCTGACAGGCTGCAAACAAACGATCGAGCTGTAATCGTTCAAAAGTAGCTCTTGGTACTTTCATAATCAGTTTTCCGGCATGGCGGACAATCTTGCCTGCCGTATCAATGAGCTGACGACGAATGGTGTCAGTAGCCGATCTTCAGGTACTCCATGATTTCAAACAACTCATGATCATAAAAGCCAGCATCCATTCGTACGATAATCGGTACATCGGGACGATACTCTTTCCTGATTTTCTCAACGATATAAACCAGCATGCTATCGGCGGTATCACCATGATTGGAGTGCTTCTTGCCGCCCCGGAATACTGCGTCAACAAAGAATCGACCCCAATTCAGCTGCAGGGGATGAAAACCTTTGACCTTCTTGTAAGTCGGTTGTACACCGTGCCGTTTGGGAGCATCATCATTGTCGAGCACCATGGTATCCATGCCGAGCATAATGACCTTCGGCTTTGTAATCTTGAGTCTCCAGATGAAGAGGTGCTGCAGCAGTCGCCGAAACAGGTATCCACGCACAAATGAAAACTTGCTGAACAATCGTTTGATCGTATGAGACGAAGCCAGATTGCTGCTGCCAATGACTCCGGCATAACCCTCATCTGCCTTGAGATGATCAAACCAGGTGATATGGCGACTGGTGCCGTCCATGAAAAAACAGAACAACTGAACAAACAACTCAGTGATGGCAAGACCTTTGCTGTTTTTGCGCATCGAGCCAAACCATCGATCAATCAGAGGCAGAATCTGGATGCTGGGAATATATGCCTCAAACAGGGCCAATCCAGCTCTACCGGTCATGCGTTCATCAGTTGGTTACATTGCACTGATTTTCTGTTCCTTTTTAACCTGAAACCGTGTATCTTTTGCCATAAAGCTCTCTACCTATTGGGTTGTGTGTTATATTGGGTGGTAATTTCGACGTTACCCATTTCAATATAACACTTTAGCCTATAAGTTGAGAGCTTTTTTTATTCCTGATCAATCAGGTTAGGTACAAGTAAAAAAATCACAACCTGTAAGTAATGGATAGCATAGCTTTCATTAGGGGTAAAAAATCACGAATTTTCAATACGTTTTCATACTGGAATTCCTGCTATTCCAATATTGATTTATTCTGAATTAAAATATTATGAGCAATAAATTAACTTCTAGGAGCATTCTTATACTAGTTATTACGACTACCATTCTCTACAAATATTGGAATGCGTTATTTATTGTCGGCATTTCTGCTATAATTATTTATGGTATTGTTAAAGCAATCAAAAGAATAAAACATCTTCGATCATTTCCGTTCTCTCTAAGCACTAAAAGTAAAACTCCTCAGCTCCATCAAAATCAAGGCGAACTTATCTTTTCCAATACAGAGAAGTTAAAGGTAGAGAAACAAGACTTGAAATCCATCAAACTTAAAGCTAATAATGGTGATGCACAGGCTCAATTTGAGCTCGGCATGATATATGATAATGGCTATTTTTCTCATGGTCAAGGAGTCTTGCAAAATACCACCGAAGCAGCAAAATGGTACCGTTTAGCGGCGGATAATGGACATGCAACAGCACAGTATAATCTTGGCTGGATGTACTACGACGGTCATGGAGTCAAACAGGATTATGGAGAAGCGCTACGATTAACCCGTCTTGCAAAAAAAAATGGTATGCCTGGCACTCAGGCTCGAATCGACTTGATAATGAGCGCAGAAGACGACCATTCAGAAGCTCTCCAATGGCAGCAGCTCAAAGCAAAGCAAGACGATTCATCAATAGAAACAATAAGGGATTCGTCAAAAGATGAGGTACATCCATCAATAGAAGAACTTGAAGTTTTGCAAAGGAGGGAGATTACTGCAAACTCTAGTAGAAATGACGTTACTACTCCACTTACAGATGGAGAGTACAAAGTGATAATAGCAGCAGAAAAACTAAAACAGGCAAAGATTAAAGTTGAAATCGCAGCAGAAAAGTTAAAACAAGAACAGATTAGAGCAAAAATAAAATCCAATTCACTGCCCCTACTTAGCACCTTGCTTTCCAAAGAGATGCGAGCAGTGTGTCAGAATTCATCTGAAAAAAGTTATTCAGGCGCACCATCTAAAAGAGATACATTAGCGGTGAATGGTGATATCCAAAATCAATTTGAACTCGGTAAGATAAATAACTCCGAAGTGGCAATTAAGTTGCAGATAGCAAAACTACTTAAAGTAAAAATAAGATTTATTACGCAGTCAATTTTCAGTACCATGCTTGCCAGAGAGATGCGAACGGGATATCAGATTTCCTCCGTCAAAAATTATATAGCATCACCATCTAAAATAAATGTATTACCTACGGACGGCGAAAGAATAATGAGCAATGTGCCTGAAAATAATAGCGTTGATGCGCATTCTACCAAAAAAGATCAAAAAGAAATGATCTTATCTGCAGATGAATTGTGGATTCCTTTCGGGAAATCCATAGAACATGCAGGGTATACTATACTTGATGGTCTTGTTTATTTTGGCAATGGATTAAAATCTATTACAGAGTCAGAAGAAGAACCTTCTTTTATCGATGTTTCGCTTCCCGTTGACAAGACAGATCCTGATATTTCCGGAAGAAATATGGGGTATTGGCCATATTACTCTCATATTCACCCAGCCTCTCGGGCAGCATACTTGGACTGGCTTTCAACAGGTCGAAAAGACCCAGACGCCCATATTGGATATGTTTTTCTCTTCTTTTATGGATTGGAGAGAAGGGTATTCATTGATATCCAAAATGATATTTGTACAGCTGAAGATTTACCCATTATTCTCAATGAGGTTCAAAGACTTCTGGCCATATATATAGAGAATGCTTCATTTCGTCAATATGCCCATAAGTTTCAGGAGGTTTTGCTGATGTTATCTTGGAGAGACTCTCTTTACAAGACTTCACCCTCCCTTGAGTTTTACTCTTGGTGTGAGATACCCTTAATCATCAAGGCTGTGCTGGGCCAGTTAGCTGATGATAGAGTTTCTCTTCCCGCCGAATGGGCATTAGCATGGGCAATAAATGACCCATCAATGCCAAACAGAATGCTGATAGAACGGTGCATGCTGGAATTTCAGGAACTATTCAAATTTCAATACACCCAAAAATATAAAACGGGCCTGTTGCTATCACCTAACAAAACAAGACTCAAGGTAACATATCGCGCCGCAAGTCCGCTCTTTGTTGGTCGCTACATCACAATCCTTAGGGAAGATCTTTCTGATGTGACTGATGATTCCGGGGCAATATCACAAATACAAGAGATCGTCAATTCATGCACTGATGAACTTGAAGGTTATAGCCGCTTTATTTGGCTAAATCCGGATAATAAATATTCTCTTGAAGCAACCTCACTTCTACCCAAACTCCTTCTAAAAAAACATGTAGAGAAAGAATTTCAAAGACTGATGATCTGGCTGGAACAACAAATTCCTTCTAACACTCCAGTGCAGATCTCTTTTCAGTCAATTGTAGAGGTCATGCCCCGAATTAATCAGAACTGCTTTGGCAAGAAAGAGGTAATAAGCATTGCCAATTTTCTTGGCAAGATAGGTTATGGTATCGAGCCAGACCCTCGCTTTGGAAACTTTGTCCCCAAGCAAGATCATGATGTGGTTCTTTTCAGAATCAGTGAAAATGCACCAATCGCTCCCTCTAATGAGTATTCCGTGGCAACCCTTGTCCTCCATTTGGCCTCGGCTGTTGCTACTGCTGACGGGACAGTGAATAAAAGTGAAAAACAACATTTGGAAGACTATCTTGAAACTTGCTTACACCTCTCTTTAGATGATAAAATAAGGCTACAGGCTCATATGTTATTCCTTCTTTCTTCCTTTCCTGACATGAATAATGTCAAAAAAAGAATAGAGTTGCTACAACAGGAACAGAAAGAATCACTTGCGAAATTCCTTGTTTGCATCGCTCAGGCTGACGGATATATTGACGTAGCGGAGATGAAAATCCTTACCCGAATATATGCCATGCTTGGTCTTGATGCCCAGAGTCTTTACAGTCATGTCCATACTGCGGCTGTTGAACCTGTTGCCGTTCAAACTGCTGATTCCTTGACATCACCTGGGTATTCAATCCCTGCTCCTCCAAAAATATCTGATGGTATTTCTCTTGATATGGACAAAATCAAAACTATCCGTGCGGAGGACAATGCAATGTCATCAATCCTTCATGATATTTTCTCTGAAGACCAACACGAGCAGATAACAACATTAATATCAGATGCAAGAACAACAGACATACCAATTACTGGACTTGATCCTGAATCATTTGCGTTTATGAAAGAACTCGCGTGCAAGCTCATTTGGACAAGAGAAGAACTGGAAAAACTTGCTGCCGTCCACAGCTTGATGCTGGATGGAACACTCGAAAGCATCAATGACGCATCATTGGATCACTTTGGAGATCTATTCTTTGAAGGTGATGATCCGGTAATTATCAACGCTCAATTTGCCAAGGAGATCAATGTATGACAACAGTAATTCGTTCAAGAGAACGTGACGCTATTATTCAGTCACTTCGTGCGGGTGTGGTTCCGCGTCTTGGCCAGCACCTCATCCAAGTTGGTCGAGTGAACGAAATCGCAGCGCTCATCAAAGATATTGAGCGGGTTGCCGATAATGGTTCCGGGATCCGTTTTGTCATAGGTGAATACGGCTCCGGCAAAACTTTTTTCCTTAACCTTGTAAGGGCGATTGCTCTTGAGAAGCGTTTAGTCACAGCACATGCTGACTTGAATCCAGACAGAAGGCTCCATGCAACTTCTGGACAGGCTCGTTCACTTTATGCTGAATTGATGCGCAATATATCAATCCGCACCAAGCCAGATGGTGGAGCAATGCCGTCAATTGTTGAAAGTTTCATTGTGAAAGCACTCAAGGAATCGAACGTATCAGAAAAAAACCCTAACACCATTATTCACGAAAAACTTGGATTTCTATCAGAAATGGTCGGTGGCTATGATTTCGCTCATGTTATAGCCGCTTACTGGGAAGGGCATGATAGTGGAAACGAGCAGTTGAAGGCGGATGCAATACGATGGCTCCGAGCTGAATTCACAACAAAAACAGATGCTCGTAACGCTCTTGGAGTAAGGACAATGATTGATGATGGCAGCTTCTATGACCACCTAAAGCTGATATCACGGTTTGTGAGACTTGCCGGATTTAATGGAATGCTGATTTGCCTTGATGAACTGGTAAATCTCTACAAGTTATCGAATGTGCAAGCCAGAAACTCAAACTACGAACAAATTCTTAGAATATTGAATGATTCATTGCAAGGAACTTCTGGCGGTCTCGGGTTCATCATGGGTGGCACCCCTGATTTTCTTTTAGATACCCGAAGGGGGTTGTTCAGCTATCCAGCGCTTCAATCACGCCTTGCTGAAAACACCTTCGCTGTCAAAGGGCTGGTAGATTATAGTGGCCCTGTTTTGCGCCTGAGCAACCTCAGCCCCGAAGACTTCTTTATTTTACTGGGAAAGATCCGGCATGTCTTTGCCTGCGGGAATTCCTCAGAATATCTTATTTCTGATGAGGGACTAAAAGCGTTCATGGAGCATTGCTCAAAAAGAATAGGGGATGCCTATTTTCGAACACCCAGAAATACGATTACCAGTTTTGTAAACCTCCTTTCCGTTCTTGAACAAAACCAGCAAACCACTTGGCAAGAGATTCTTGGAACTGTGGAGATAAAGCCTGATACCAACCCTGATTTCGATATTATACCTGAAGACAGTAGCTCGATCAGCACATCGAATTCATCAACAGTAATTATTGAAGACGAGGCGAGCCTTGCATCCTTTAAGCTCTGACAAATCACAGGCATTTTTCCTGCTCGATGAAAAGATTCAGCGCTGGATCTGGGAACAGAAATGGATTACACTGCGCGATGCACAGGAACGGGCAATATCGCCTATACTTGCTGGTAATACCGATGTTATTATTGCAGCGGCCACAGCCACTGGCAAGACGGAAGCTGCATTTCTTCCCATATGCTCAAAGCTGCTTGCCAAAGAGTATCAAAATGCATCCGTCCTCTACATCAGCCCATTGAAGGCACTCATCAATGATCAGTTTTCCCGAATGGAGCAGTTGTGCGAACAATTGGATATTCCTGTTCATCCTTGGCATGGAGATGTCTCTGCAAGCAAAAAAGGGAAGTTCCTCAAAAAACCGTCAGGGATTCTCCTGATTACGCCAGAATCTATTGAAGCGCTTTTCGTTAACCATGGCAGTGTGGTTCCACAGCTTTTCAATAACCTTCTTTACATCGTCGTTGACGAACTTCACTCCTTTATAGGTTCTGAACGAGGGCAACAATTGCAATCTCTCCTTAATCGTATTGAATTTGCTATTAAAAGAAATGTTCCTCGAATAGGATTGAGCGCAACCATTGGGGATATGCATCTTGCGTCACGATTCCTTCGCTCTGAAACAGAAGAAGAAACAGTGATGATTGTCTCCACCGCAAGTGGGCAGGAACTACAGCTTCTTCTAAGAGGATATGTCAATAAACCTCCACAGAACAGTCCCATCGCAGAGACAGAAAATGTTTCGACGGATGGAAGCCTTCTCGAAATAGGAGAAGACCTATTCAAAATTCTTCGAGGTAAAAGCAACCTCATCTTTGCTAACAGCAGGGAAAAGGTAGAGTATTTTGCTGATTTACTTCGTTATAAATGTGAAGAACATCATCTCCCAAATGAATTCTGGCCACACCACGGAAACCTCTCAAAAGGACTTCGCGAAGAAGCAGAAGCCGCTATAAAGGATAAATCACTTCCAGTTAACATCGTATGCACATCAACTCTTGAAATGGGCATTGACATTGGCGCCGTGATCAGTATTGCTCAGATAGGTGTGCCACCCTCTGTTGCAAGCTTGCGCCAACGACTTGGACGTTCGGGAAGAAAAGAGGGCGACCCTGCTATTCTGAGGATATACATCCAGGAAAATGCAGTTACCAAAAACTCAAAACCTTTGGATTGCCTTCGTTCCCGTCTGGTGCAGACAATTGCTATGGTAAGACTTTTGCTTGAAAAGTGGTACGAGCCCCCTACAACCGGAGGGCTGCACCTCTCAACGATGGTACAGCAACTACTTTCCCTGATAGCTCAGTATGGAGGGATAACTGCTGATCATGCCTATAATTTACTCTGCAAGAATGGCGCTTTTAAGGAAATCGGACATCAGATGTTTGGGGATTTATTGAGAAACCTCGGTAACCAGCGTCTCATTATGCAAGCAAGTGACGGATTATTGCTGCACAGTCAATTAGGAGAACGCATTGTTAACCACTATTCTTTTTATGCGGCATTCACCACGCCAGAAGAATATCGGCTCGTAAGTGGTGATCGAACACTTGGAACACTTCCATTTGACCGTCCAGTCGAAGTCAACTCTTTGCTCATTTTCGGCGGAAAAAGATGGATAGTTTTAGAAGTAGATGCGCACAAAAAAATCATTATACTTAAACCGGCAGCAGGTGGTAAACCTCCACAATTCGATGGTCAAGCAGGCAGAGTTTATGACCGGATTCGACAGGAAATGTTTGCCGTTTACACGGAAAAAAGTATACCGATTTTTCTTGATGCTCAGGCAAAAGAGCTGTTGGATGAAGCAAGAAAAGCTTTTGACCGGTTCGCATTATCTAACAAAAAGATACTCGTTCAAGGAAGTGAATCGTATCTCTTCTGTTGGATGGGTGACAGGGTGCTGGATACTTTGGTAGCAATGCTCACCGCGAAGGGTTTAAGCGCTGTAAATTATGGTATTGCAATAGAGGTTTCCAAGATATCACCAAATGAACTTCAGAGCTGCTTGCGTGCCTTATTAACTGAGGGTTTACCTGATGCTTATGAGCTTGCTCGTTCAGTAGTAAATAAAGCGGCAGAAAAATATGATAACTTTTTGACAGATGAATTATTGAGTGCGGACTATGCGGCATCGAAGTTTGATGCTGAAGGGGCATTTAACGTGTTAACAGCGATAATGTCGAATGATTAGTACGCAAAACATTTGAAGTAAACTAAAGAATATTGCAAAAAGCATGACAGATAAAAAAACAAAGTGGTTAATCTATACAGTGCTGGTAGGTTTATTACCTGGACTCTGTCGGGTTTTAGCATGGATAGTTACTAATTCGGGCATCGTAAACATCTTGTCACCTTCTGATTTTGTTGCTTTTGGGCTTGTATTGCACATATCAAATATCAATGAAGTTGAACATCTCGGAGATGAAGAAAGGGATTGGAAGACGGTTCAAAATGGTATTTCTATAACATTCATTACTTTTTATAGTGTCCTTTATACATTGACCTTGGTTCCTGACAAAGTTGTGGATATTATGAAAATGACATATTGTTCTGGGGTGTTGGCTATAGTTTCATTCCTAATTAGCTATTCTGTCTATGATAGGATAGCCAGTATTGAAAAAGTTAATAAAGTCCAAGGGTGATGACAAACATAATAATTATAGCAACATTGATTCTTGCTACTGCGGGTGTGAGTCTCGTAGTCTGGTCTTTATTTAGCACTAGAAAAAAATATTATAACGAGTATATATCAAGAAAAAAAAATGATTAAAAATTTCATTTATTTAGATGCTGAAAAACTAAACTCATTATCTTCTCAAGTTTTTGAAGGTGTAACTGAATATATTTTAACTGAATCGTTGAACAAAGAAGAAAAGTCTGAATTACAAAAAGGGCCGATAAGTTGTGGTAGAGTTATTGGAGAAATCCTTAAAACAACTGATAAAACATCAGAAAAAAAATATTTAAATGATTACTCGTATTTGTTATTTGAGAAAAAGTTAATTAATGATGGTTTGGTTTCAGAGCTGGATTGTCGAGTAGAATTTGATAATATTGATACTTATATAAATGGAAAATCTTTTATAAAGGTAAAAGGAAAAGCGGTATTCAATGATATGAATTCGATTAATACTTTACTAGTTAATTATAAAATAAATTGGGAAGGCTATTACTTATGTGTCAAATTATCAGGAAATTGACAGTTTTAATAAGCAGATTGAAAAAGTAATATCAAACACTAAAGATCTAAATCAAAAGAGTAAAATAAAGCGTGAAGCAAAAAGTAAAATAAGTATTGAAATGCTCTCAAAAGAAAGTGGGCTACAGCAAAATCCGGAATTTCTCGAAAATCTTATTTCAATTTTAAAATATGGATTTCAAGATCAGTTAGAAATACAAATGGATCTAAGTGGATTTTATTTTTCAGCAAATCTAAAAAGGGACAGTCTAAGAGAAAATGAAAGTTTGATAATAAGAAAGTATTCGAGGCAAACAGAAATTGATTTTATTCTTTTCGGTATTGTTACTCAATATCAGAGATCTAATCTTGGCAATGTGAATGAGAAGACAGAATTAAAAAGCATGAAAGAAGCAATAATGAAGCTGGTTTCAAGTTTATCAAATGTCGAATCTTCTTTTACTGGGAGGTTAAGCAACGAAATAATTATTGATCCGATAGCATTGTACACTGAGCTATAATGAATAGTGGGTAAGATGGCATGTATGCCTCATACCCCTAGATTGCCCGTCATTGGCCATATTCTTCAACCAATTACTTTAAAGCGTATCTCTTCCCATCTCATCACCAGGCGGTACTTGACGGGCGGCAGCATAGGCAAAACTCGGTTAATTTTGATATGGCTTATTTCGCTCTTTATTAGACCCGCCTTTAAATAAATTGGTATCGTGATTCGCCATTTTACGAAGCAACGCTTTATCTGTTGTCAAAAAGTATTCAGCTTTCGCCTCGATTGCACATGCAACATGAAGCGCATCCATTGGCTTGATGCCGATCTGTGCAAGTGTGATTGCAATGTTCTCAACTTGATTGCTGACGGACACATCCACGAGCCCTATTTTCTGCCAATCACCAACGGCCGCCTTACGATTTGAATCTGGATTTGCCGTATTTTCTATATCGTCGCACTA
>Ga0364902_1008_pt1 | contig 165244 bp, 147 predicted proteins | sample SorcelJu500002C3_FD_206959 | JGI IMG/M metagenome (GOLD analysis project Ga0364902, IMG submission 206959) | Enriched cells from Trout Bog Lake Hypolimnion, Wisconsin, USA - BchlTB.July02.5000.02.C3 | ecosystem: Environmental > Aquatic > Freshwater > Lake > Hypolimnion/Profundal zone | place... | reverse complement strand
AGGTTTTTATGATGCAGATAATACCCACTTTCCAAAATCATATAGCAGGATTTTTGGAGCCAAAAACGCCTTAAGAGGGCAAAATAAGCCAAAAACGTTCGGGCTATTTGGCACCTAAAATACCAGAAACCTGAACAAAAAGATTGTAGAGGTAGCGCAGGCATAACGCATACAAGCGCAATACTCAATTATGCAATGAGTTATCTGGTTTTTTCAGGAGAAGTAAAAAAACTCGTATAACAATGGCGTAACAAAACCATGGGAAAACGGAGTTAACTATGATAAAATCGAAGTATTTCAGCGGTATAAGGGAGGAAAGAAAAAAACCTGTAAATCATTATTTTACAGGTTTTTAATAGGAGTGGGCGATAGAAGATTCGAACTTCCGACCTCTACAGTGTAAATATCATACCGAGGCTATATACCATTAATATTAAAAGAGTTACAGGGATAAATAAATTTTCATGTCGCATCCGCGTCGCAGATTTTTTATCAAAATCTATGAATAAAAATAAAAAACAATTACTTCCCTGCCCTCCTGTTTTGCCCCCTGTGGTGTGGTACTCAATCTAATACGATGACTGTATTCACATAATATGCCGTTGTGGGACTACACAACTCCACACCCTGACAGGATTAGTCATCAACCCCTCTTTGCAGGATAATCATCTTTTCTTTTGTCTTCTGCCATGCATCCCCTGGCATTAAAGGTGCGAGAGAATCCAGAACATACCGTGCTGCAGCCCTGGGATCCCATGAGCTCCCTGTTGTCAGCAGGGGTGAGATATCATCAAGAAAACGAGAGTCATCAAGCTTTTCGAACAGATTCATCTCAAATTCAGCCCTGGATATCTGATGTTCTTCATACTCCATGTACTGCAAAAAACAGGAGACAACCGTTTCAGGATTAACAGCAAGGGTTTTGGCTGTTTGCCACAAGTCGAACAAATCCCGCCCTTTTTTTCGCTGATAGAGCGCCCGCAGCTTGGTACCGAGCAATTCATCGATACGATAGCTTGAGATTAATGCTGACCCAGTATACCAGCGGGATGCCATTCTGAATTCAAACTGCTGATATCCAAGTACCGTAAAGTGTTCCCTTGAGTTTATTTCCACTTTGAGACGTAATGGCAATCCTTCTTCTGATTCCACACGCCAGATCAGCGTTACCCTTCCTTCTGACTGTTTCCGCTTAGGAATACCAAGCCAGGGATTGATCTTTTCTTGTACAGCATCCATGATCGGACCGATTGGCCCCGCTTGCATTTGCACCAGATCAATATCCTCTGAATATCTTGCTGGCAAAAGATGAAGCTTGAACAAGGCAGTTCCACCACGAAAAGCCAGATTTTTCGCTACAACCGGGTGGGTGTAAAGTTCAACCAGGGCACGGCAGATAATCAGATCCTGTTCGATCTGAGATAACTGTGGCCATGGAGCATTGACCCGCCATGCGGTTATATAATCAAGAGGTATCATATTTCCGGTTCTACCTTTTCATTTGGCATTAGCCTCCAGCGAGCCACCATTTGAACGCCGCTGTAAGGTTGTGACGGCGAGAGCGGGGTCGGCACAGGATTGCGACTTGCAACATATTCAGCCAATCCACCGGCTAATCCTGCTTCACCAATCAAATCCAGCAAGTAACCCAATCGCTGAGACCACGCTATGGGAGAGAGTGCTGCTATTTCAGCCAACTTCCCGCCGTCAAGAGATTCTGCAAGTTCAGATAAAACAGTTGCCGTATTGTCCAGACCCCCTGCATGATGCGGATACCCGGTTAGATCAAATGCTGTGACCTCAGGGGTCGAGACCTTTACATAACCACGAGGCGTCTTGAAATCCTGTACAGGCATAAGCGCTGCGTTCTTGCGTATGATGAAATCAATCCTCACATCCCCACAAATGATATCCGGTCGAGCATGTTGCAGGAGAACCTGAAAAGCCTGAGGGCGTTGATGAGCTGCACCGTAATGTTCGGCTGCTGTAAGCATGCCTGCATAATAGGGCTCTTTGAGGTGATCCATCAGTAACGGAATAAACTGGTTTGCGGGCAAGCATCCCATCTTCCGGTATTCCGGGGGAACGATAACATAAAATCCCCGGTACGGCATGGCAACTTCACCCTTATGCCGCAGACGACGCAAAGCCGCACGGGTAGCGATAACGCCTGATCCAAGCGCATCAGAAGCTTCAGCGCCACTGAAACAGAATACGCCTTTGGCTAGCAAAGCATCAATGTAGTCAGAAATAAACATACCGGTAATTACATGAATCAATCGAATAAAGCAACATAATTCGTTACTAAACTCAATTGATTCACGGGACGGATAGCAGTTTGCATGGGCAAAAACTTCGCTTTATCAATTATACGGACAATATTATCGTTCGGAGATCTATACTCTTTGAGCATGGAGACGAATGGAGTGGACGTCAAGGGTACAGCTCCGAACAGGCTGAGCTTATGTTCGAATCGCATGAGATTATTTTTTTGCACAGATAACCGACTATTATTCGGCTATCTATGCAAAAAGAACTTTCCCGGACACCAAAATAAAATAAGTCTGCCTCGGATTTGCCCTGAACGCACAGACTATTTTCGCCCTCCTGTCCATCGACTTACCAATGTTCATGGGAATGAGTACCTTTCATTTATACAATGACAAGCCAGTCCAGCCAATAATGCATGATGAAACAGTCAACAAATCCAGAAAACAAGGAATCCGGTAGAGGAGGTGACATTATCATGTGGCAAGCCGGAAATACCAGCCCTGAACTTGAAGTTCACCTTGAAAAGGAAAGCATCAGGCTAAATCAAGGGGGTAGCTATCTGTTCTTTTGATTGAGGGACGAAATGTGATCACAAAACATCTGGCCCGGAACATCTTCAAAGAAGGAAAGCTTGAATAGGTGATCAGTATGTGCAAAATTTGCACATACTGCGCACGATAGGAATAAACGGGTTGCTCAGCACATGCGAAACAAAAAGAATAGCAGACAGCTCGCTTATTGCCATGACATGACGATAAATCTCATCAGTCAATAAAATGGGCACAACAGACGATTATAGTACAGGGCGTGTACTTGAAAACATCCGAAAGGCATTGCATGTTTTCGACAGCACGGAGGGATCACTCAATAATAACGAGCAGGCTGTCCGGATTCAGAAAAAAATTCAGGAGTTTGAACCAAGGATTCTCTCTTTTCCTGAAGCCTCCGTCTATATCCGAAAAGCTTCAATAATCGCTCTGGGTGAGCGAGTCTGCCGAGCTCTCCATCCCGGATCAGTATCGACAGAATCGGTTTTTCTCGATGAACTCGCCGAAGCAATGATTAGTTCAGGACAAGCCAGACTTGCATCAATCGAAGATGCAGAACAAACCCTAAAAAAACATTCCAGCCGTCCTCTTATTATCTCAATGGTTTCCGGCAGATATCAGGAAATATGCGCTTCCTATCCACCGGATTGTGTGTACTGGAGAGCTGAAAAAAGAGGATTGCACTGTTTGAAACACAAAAACAGCTGACCACCAATAAAAATAATTTGTCCCAACTCATCTGACCGGAATCAATAGATTTACTTTCCTTCAGCTTGAAAATGAATTCCGTGTAACAATGGTAACAAAAACAGCAAACCTGAATAAATTTCCCGTCAAGGTAGCGCTTCTCGAAAACATGGCCGCATAAGATTTTTTCCAATAATGCATTAGCCGCGTATTTCAAAACAGCTGTTAATTTTCGCGTCGCATATACGTCGCAAAACCGGTATAAACGGCGTTAATTTCGACAGCTTTCGCGTATTTTTAGTGTATTTAGAGCAAAAAGGAAAACCCTGTAAGTTATTTACTTACAGGGTTTTATGGGTGTGGACGATAGAAGATTCGAACTTCTGACCTCTACAGTGTCAATGTAGCGCTCTAACCAACTGAGCTAATCGTCCTTTTCGAACGGGCCGAAATATAGAATATGATTTTTAAAATGCAAAGGAGATCAGCCCCCGTTTTGCACTTTATGCAGTTTTTTTCTGTTTCTTGGTGCCCGACACATATTCCGGAGCCTCTTTTTTCTCTATTGTTTCTGCTGTGATGACACATTTATGGATCCCTTTCATGGAAGGAAGCTCAAACATGATGTCGATCATGACATTTTCAAGCACCGAACGCAGGGCACGCGCTCCTGTTCCACGGTCAATAGCTATGCCAACTACTTTGTCAAGCGCCTCTTCTGTAAACTCAAGCTCTACTCCGTCCATTTCAAACAGTTTTTTGTACTGCTTGGTAATGGCATTTTTAGGTTCAACCAGAATATTACGCAAAGCCTTTTCGTCGAGCATATCAAGCGTCGAAATGACTGGCAGGCGGCCGATAAATTCGGGTATCAGTCCGTACTCATGCAGGTCTTCCTGGGCAACAAGACGGAGGATTTCGGGATCGTAGCCTGTCTGTCCATGCTTGACCTTTGCTCCAAAACCCATTGAGGATTTTGAAACCCTGCGGGCAATAAGACGGTCAAGGCCCTCAAACGCACCGCCACAGATAAAGAGAATATTCTTGGTATTGATGTTGATCAACTGCTGCTCGGGATGCTTGCGTCCGCCTTTGGGAGGAACACCAACTACGGCTCCTTCAAGAATCTTCAGAAGTGCCTGCTGAACTCCCTCGCCCGAAACATCACGGGTAATAGAAACATTGGCCGATTTACGGGCAATTTTATCAATCTCGTCAACATAGATAATGCCGCGCTCTGCACGCTCAAGATTAAAATCCGAAGCATGGAGCAGACGGGCAAGAATGGTTTCAACATCGTCACCCACATATCCCGCTTCAGTCAACGATGTCGCATCAACTATTGAAAACGGAACTTCAAGGAGGTTGGCCAGCGTCTGGGCAAGGAGAGTTTTTCCTGTACCTGTCGGGCCGATAAGCAGGATATTGCTTTTTTCAATAACAACACCATCATCGTCGTGCGTCCACTCCTGTGACTCAATCCTCTTGTAATGGTTGTAGACCGCCACTGAGAGCGACTTTTTCGCAAGCTCCTGACCGACAACATACTGGTCAAGTGAATCCATAATAGCTTTCGGGCTTACCAGTCGTGGCTGAAAGGGCTTCTCTGAAACCCGTTCCGTTTGTTGTATGGCGCTGAGCTCCTTCCGGAGAATCTCATAGGAAGTTTTAATACAGCGATCACAGATAAATGCCCTCGGTCCTGCAACCATGCTGGCTGACTCCTGAGCACTTCTTCCACAAAATGAACAGAAAACCTGATCATTGCTGTTCCCGCCTCTCTCTTTACCTTTTCCTGTTTCTCTTGTCATGAAACAATCGCGCCCTTCAATATGTTAATAAGCAGTTCTTTAAAATCCCATCTTCGCAAGACTCTCCAGCACATGCTGAATGGTCATACTCAACTTGGGATGGTCGGTCTCAAAATGATCAACAGCTTCGCTCATACGCTCCATAAGAGATTCGTTCTCATGAACAGTACCAACGTTGTCGGTAACAAGTTTGCTTATATCCTCTCTCAGATTCGATAAAACTGCTACCGTTGTTTCATCAACGGAGTCTACCTGTTCAAGCTCCTGATGAAGCGTTTCGAGGAGTTCCCTGAGTTTTTGCTGTTCCATAAACCGATCTGATTAAAATAGAAAATTCTTTACTGTATGATATAACACATAAAGCGCCTCAAACGTTTAGGGCAAACTTGTTTCACCCATCAGAAAGCGATCGCATTCACGTGCGGCAGAACGTCCCTCGTGAATAGCCCAGACAACAAGACTCTGCCCACGGCGGGCATCACCGGCAGCAAAGATACGCTGGCGATTGGTAAGATAGCCCTTGTCTGTTGCCTTGATGTTTGAACGATCGTCCTGAAGAACCTGAAGCTGCTGCAAAAGATGACCGTCAGGCCCAATGAATCCCATGGCAAGCAGGACAAGCTCGGCAGGAATAATCTGCTCGGTACCTGCAACCGGCTGAGGTGCATATCTGCCATCTGTTTTAACCCACTCCACCATTGAAACTTCAACAGCCTTGAGCGCTCCTTTTTCGTCGGCAAGAAACTTCTTGGTCATCATGGAATATTTTCTTGGATCCTCACCCTGCACCTCGGCTGCTTCCTCCTGCCCGTAATCGACTTTGAATGTCTTGGGCCACTCGGGCCATGGATTGTCTGACTGGCGTTCCAAAGCGGGTTTCGGCATAATCTCAAGCTGTATGACACTCTTGCATCCCTGGCGCAGCGATGTCGCTACACAGTCCGTACCGGTATCACCACCGCCGATAACGACAACATTTTTACCGGCTGCGGATAGAAGTGGCGCGCTATCGGAAAGAAGAGCTTTGGTGCTTGAACGTAGAAAATCCATCGCAAAATGGATACCCGGAATTTCCCTTCCCTCTGCAGAGAGGTCGCGTGGCTTTGTGGCACCCGTACAGAGTACCACAGCATCAAACTCTTCGAGCAGCTTGTCAGCCGGATAATCAATACCAACCTCTGTGTTCTCCATGAATATGACCCCCTCAAGCTTCATCAGGTCAATACGACGCTCGACAACAAGCTTCTTGTCGAGCTTCATGTTTGGAATACCATACATCATCAGTCCCCCTATACGGTCATCCCGCTCAAACACTGTCACACTGTGACCTGCTTTATTGAGCTGATCAGCGCAGGCAAGACCCGATGGGCCTGACCCAATAACCGCTATCCTTTTTCCTGTTCTATAGGCAATTGTTTTTGGTTCAACCCAGCCAACTTCAAATGCATGTTCAATAATGGAGCACTCGATATTTTTGATGGTGACAGGCGGTTCAATAATACCAAGCACGCAGGAACCTTCGCACGGGGCAGGACAGACCCTTCCTGTAAACTCAGGGAAATTATTGGTTTTCATCAACCGGTCATAAGCCTCATGCCAGAAACCTTTATAGACATAGTCATTCCATTCAGGAATAAGATTGTGAATCGGGCAGCCGCTCGTCATACCGCTCAGCATAAACCCGGTATGGCAATATGGCGTACCGCAATCCATACAGCGTGCACCCTGATCCTGTAGATCTGCGTCAGGCATCTCCTTATGAAACTCCTGCCAGTCTTTTATTCTCTCCAGAGGCTCCCTGTCAGGTGGCAACGCTCTCTGGTAATCCATAAAACCTTTTACTTTGCCCATATCAATGTTTTAATCTTTTCAAGACCGGGCTGTACCGCCCTTTTCCGAAGTCAATTCCCTGAAACACGCGCAGGATCATGAACATTTTTCTCGAATGATGCCATAACGGCTTCATCACCGGTAATCCCTGCAGCCTCAATCTCAGCCATCGCCTCAAGAGCCCTGCGGTAATCATGCGATATAATTTTAACGAAGCAACGATGAAGAGAGTCCGGAGTATCAAGAATTGCCTGACCCAGATCGCTGCCAGTATACTCGACATGCCTTTCTATCATGGACTGAAGCCCTGCAAGCTCCATTTTGTCATCAACCGGATAAAGGCCAACCATCTCAAGGTTACAGTTTTCAGCAAACGTACCGTCCGCATCATAAACATAGGCTATTCCGCCTGACATGCCGGCAGCAAAGTTTCGTCCTGTTTTGCCAAGAATAATCACGGTTCCACCGGTCATATATTCACAACCATGATCACCAATAGCCTCCACGACAGCATTCAGACCGCTGTTACGAACACAGAAGCGCTCTCCGGCCATCCCCCTGATAAAAGCTTCACCTGACGTTGCACCGTAAAAGCCAACATTGCCTATAATAATATTTTCTTCAGGCACAAAAGAGGAGCCTTTTGACGGATAGACAACAATCCTGCCACCTGAAAGTCCCTTGCCTACATAGTCGTTGGCATCACCTTCAAGTTCAAGAGTCATACCGTTCGGAATAAATGCACCGAAACTCTGACCGGCAGAGCCTGAAAATTTCAAATGAATGGTGTCATCTGGCAATCCAGCTGAACCATAGGCTTTGGTAACTTCATAACCCACAAGCGTGCCAACCACCCTGTTGGTATTTCTTATTGTCAGTGTAGTTGAAACTCTCTCCTTTCTTTTAATCGCCGGCTCACAGATAGCAAGCAGCATGGTACGGTCAAGACTTTCGTCAAGACCATGCTCCTGCTGAACCGTACAATACCGGGTTTCCTGCTCGTCAGCCTCTGCCTTGTAGAGTATCTTGGAAAGATCAATTCCCTGGGCTTTCCAGTGTTTGACCGATTTCTTCATGGAGAGCATTTCGGTATGGCCGACCAGCTCATTAAGGGTACGAACACCAAGACGCGACATATACTCCCTAACACCTTCGGCAAGATAGCGCATGAAGTTTTCCACATGTTCCGGCTTGCCTTTGAAATTCTTGCGAAGCTCCGGATTCTGGGTGGCGACACCGACGGCACAAGAGTCGTCCTGACAGCAGCGCATCATAACGCAACCCATTACGACAAGAGTAGTGGTAGCAAAACCAAACTCCTCAGCACCAAGCATGGCAGCAATAACAATATCCCTTGCGGTTTTCAGCTGACCGTCTGCTTCCACGACAATCCGGCTGCGCAGATTGTTGAGTACAAGCGTCTGATGCGCTTCAGCCAGACCAAGTTCCCACGGCATACCTGCATGCATGATACTCGAAACAGGCGATGCACCGGTTCCGCCATCATGACCGCTGATCAGCACAACATCAGCATGAGCCTTGGCAACACCAGCTGCAATGGTACCGACACCGACGGTTGAGACAAGCTTGACGTTGATGCGTGCTGTATGATTGGCATTTTTCAGGTCATGAATAAGCTGAGCAAGATCCTCAATGGAATAGATATCATGATGGGGCGGCGGCGAAATCAAACCGACACCGGGTGTTGAATGACGAACCTTTGCAACCCATGGATAGACTTTTGAACCCGGAAGCTGACCACCTTCACCAGGCTTTGCCCCCTGGGCCATCTTGATCTGGATCTCATTGGCACTGGCAAGATATTCACTGGTAACTCCAAACCTGCCGGAAGCAACCTGCTTGATGGCCGACATTCTTGAATCGCCGTTCGCATCCCTCTTGTAACGTGCAGAGTCTTCGCCACCCTCACCGGTATTGCTCCTGCCGCCAAGCCTGTTCATGGCTATGGCCAGTGTTTCATGAGCCTCCTGACTTATGGAACCATAAGACATGGCTCCGGTCTTGAACCTCTTCAGAATAGCTTCAACCGGTTCGACCTCTTCAAGCGGTAGAGCCTGTTCGCTGAACTTGATATCCATCAAGCCTCGGATGGTACAGAGATGTTCGCTCTGATCATCAATAAGATTTTCATATTTTTTAAACAGCTCATAGTTGGCCGTCCTGCAGGAGTGCTGCAGAACATGAATTGCCTCAGGGCTGAAAAGATGATATTCGCCATTATAACGCCACTTCCTTTCACCACCTGCTTCCAGACCACGGTTCACCTTGTTGCCCGTCGGTGGAAATACCGATTCATGGCGTTTGCGAACCTCTTCTGCTACGATATCAATGCCGATACCCTCAATACGGGTCGGTGTACGGGTAAAATAGGCATCCACAAGCTGGGTGTTGAGACCGACAGCCTCAAATATCTGTGCCCCACGGTAGCTCTGGATCGTTGAAATACCCATTTTTGCCATGGTTTTCACAACACCTTTGACGGCTGCCTTGACATAGTTCTTAATGGCAACCTTTTCATCCAGCTTGATCTGACCTGAAGTGACCAGCGAATGAATTGTTTCAAAAGCCATATAGGGATTGACTGCTCCAGCGCCATAACTGATAAGCATGGCAAAGTGATGAACAGCTCTCGGTTCTGCAGACTCAAGCACCAGGCCGATCTTTGTCCTTATTCCGGCATTGATAAGGAAGTTGTGCAAGCCGGAGACAGCAAGCAAGGCCGGAATCGGTGCACGCTCTTTATCAATGACTCCCTTGTCTGAAAGAATAATAATATTGACACCTTTGCTTGCCGCCTGTTCAGCCTGGCGATAAAGATCCTGCATTGCTGCCTCAATCCCCTTGCCTCCCTTTAATACATCGTAGAATATCGGAAGGGTAACAGCCCTGAAACCGGGCTTATCGATTCCTCGAATCTTTTCAAGAAACTGGTTGGTTAAAATCGGATGAGGCAACCTGATACGGCGGCAATTCACCTCCGTTGGCTCAAGCAGCTCGCCTTCTGTGCCAAGCATGACCGTTGTGGAGGTTATAAGCTCCTCCCTGAGTGAATCAATCGGAGGATTGGTCACCTGTGCAAAAAGCTGCTTGAAATAATCATAGAGCAACTTTGATTTATTGGAGAGAACTGCCAGAGGGGTATCGTTACCCATTGATCCAACAAGCTCCACACCTTTCTCGCTCATCGTCTTGATCTGCAGGTAGATATCTTCCTGGGTATAGCCAAAGACCTTCTGGCGCGCTGTCAGGCTGTGGTGGTCCTCATCGGGATTTTTAAGCTGAGGATGGTCCTCCAGAGCTTCCAGGTCAATCATATTACGGTCAATCCACTCCCCGTAAGGTTTTTCACTTGCTATGGTCTGCTTGATCTCTTCATCGGAAATGATGCGGCCTTCTACAGTATCGACCAGAAACATACGGCCCGGCTGCAAACGATCTTTTCTAAGAATTCGCTCCGGTGCAATATCAAGGACACCGACCTCAGAGGCCATAATAACAAGGTCATCCTTTGTAATATAGTAACGTGAAGGGCGGAGTCCATTGCGATCAAGCACAGCACCAATCTGCACACCATCAGTGAATGTTACTGAGGCAGGCCCGTCCCACGGCTCCATCAGGCAGCTGTGATATTCGTAAAACGCTTTTTTCTCTGCCGTCATCGCCTTATTTCCAGTCCATGGCTCAGGGATGATCATCATGGCTGCATGTGCCAGTGAACGACCTGAAAGAACGAGAAACTCAAAAGCATTGTCAAGAATGGCTGAATCGCTGCCATCCTCAAGAATAACCGGCTTGATATCCTCAAGAGCATCACCAAACACCTCAGAAGTGATGGTTTTCTCCCTGGCGTTCATCCAGTTGACATTGCCTCTCAGTGTATTGATCTCGCCGTTATGGCTCAGATATCGGTACGGATGAGCCCTGTCCCAGCTCGGGAAGGTATTCGTACTGAAACGGGAGTGCACCATCGCAATGGCACTTTCCATATCGGGGTCATGCAGTTCAGGATAAAATGCACCTACCTGTTCTGGAAGGAGCATACCTTTATAGATAATAGTCCTGCCGGAAAGACTTGAAATATAGAAATAACTGCTGCCAAGAAGACCCGCAGTATATTTAACCCGTTTCGTAATGCGGCGGCGGATGATATAGAGCTTTCTTTCAAAGTCAAGTTCCGAAACAATATCTTTTCCCCAGCCCACAAAGAGCTGCTTGACAATGGGCTCTTCAGAGCGCGCTGTCTCACCAAGGGTATCGTTGCAGGTCGGCACTCTTCTGAAACCAAGAAATTTCTGACCCTCGGCCTGAATCATAAGACGGCAGATATCTTCGATAGCACGCCTCTGCGATATATCCGGCGGAAGAAAAACCATACCTACACCATACTGTTTGACGGGCGGAAGGTCAATATTTCTTTCTGCACAAGCCTTGCGAAGGAACTTATCCGGAATCTGAAGAAGAATTCCTGCACCATCACCAGTATTTTTTTCACATCCACAGGCTCCACGATGTTTCAGGTTTTCATTGATTTTTAAACCCTGCTCTACAATATCATGGGACTTGAGGCCTTTGATATGGGCAACAAACCCTACACCGCAGGCATCATGCTCAAACTGAGGATCATAGAGCCCCGCATTTAACGTAACGTTCATATTTTCAGGCACAACTTTTCAAACAGTTTCAAAAAAAAGGCAACCGACCAGTCAAAGTGCAGAATATAAAAGTTTTTTCATAAAACACCCTACCGTCACACTGCCGGCCAGACTATGCTTTCCCCTGACTTGCAACAGCATCAACAGCCTTTTGCAGGGCGTCCTGATCGCCAAGGTAGTAACTTCTTATAGCATTGAGGTTATCGTCAAGCTCATAGACCAGGGGAATACCTGTCGGGATGTTCACGCTGACAATATCTTCCTCGGAAATATTATCAAGATATTTAACCAGCGCTCGTAAAGAATTTCCGTGAGCAGCAATAATAACCTTCTTTCCTTTACGGATTTCCGGAGCAATCGTCTCATGCCATATTGGAAGAAACCTCTCAACGGTATCCTTAAGGCATTCGCCGAGTGGAATCTCTGATTCAGAGAGACCTGCATAGCGAGGATCAGAACCAGGGTAGCGCTCATCACTCTTTTCAAGCGCAGGCGGCGGAGTATCGTAACTTCTCCGCCATATAAGCACCTGTTCCTCACCATACTTCTGCGATGTCTCAGACTTGTTAAGTCCCTGCAAGGCTCCATAATGGCGCTCGTTAAGCCGCCAGCTATTCACAACAGGAATCCACATCAAATCCATTGAATCAAGAACACTCCACAGCGTTCTGATAGCACGTTTCAATACTGAGGTGTAGGCAATGTCAAAAACAAACCCTTCCTCACGAAGCAGTGTCCCGGCATAAGCGGCCTCTTTTCTCCCTTGCTCAGTCAAGTCAATATCGTACCATCCGGTAAAACGGTTTTCCCGGTTCCATTGACTTTCGCCATGCCGTAACAAGACCAGTTTTATCATAGTATCATCTCCTTTTTCCGGATGTTTATAAATTTTGGAAATAACTCTTTCCCTGTAAGTTGGCATCCAATTTACTATTCTTCGAACCTTTTCTCAAACTTCATCCGCTTCATACCGCTAAAGTTCACGTCAGAATGCTGCAGATAGTGGTAAACACACAGCTTTTTCTAAGAATTGTCTATAGATTTATAAATTGAAATATGATATCTTATGTAATTTTTGGCGCAGGATGGTTGTTGGCACAGTGCCTTACCCCTTCTCCTCAGTGGTAATGAATTCGGGTCTGTAAATGCTTTTATACTGATAAAAAGACAATGAACGTAGACAATTTCAGGTTACAAATAGGCGGAAAAGAATATGTACCCATCATTGTTGGAGGGATGGGAGTTAATATCTCAACAACCGAACTGGCACTTGCGGTTGAAAAACTCGGTGGGATCGGTCATATATCCGACGCCTTGATAGGCTATGTCTGCGACAGAATATTTAAAACATCCTATGTAAGCCGGAAAAGGAAAAAATACGCAGCATTCAGCAACAACCCTGATAAATCTGCCTTACACTTTGATCTTGAAGAGTTAGCCGAAGCACAAAAAAAGTATATTGAGTATACCGTCTCCCAAAAAACCGGTAAGGGTGCAATTTTTCTTAATTGCATGGAAAAACTTACCATGAACAGCGGCATTGAAACTCTGAAGGTAAGATTATGTGCTGCAATGGATGGAGGAATTGACGGCTTGACCCTTGCCGCGGGACTCAACCTCCGTACCCTTGATCTTATACAGGCGCACAAAAGATTTCGCGATGTTAAAATAGGCATTATCATCTCCTCAGTAAGAGCACTTTCCATCTTTCTGAAACGGGCAATACGCCTTAGCCGACTGCCTGACTATATTATTGTTGAAGGTCCTCTTGCCGGCGGCCACCTTGGCTTCGGGCCCGGTGACTGGCAGAAATTCGATCTCAAAACCATCTTTACCGAAGTGCTTGCTTTTCTAAAAAAAGAGGAGCTGCATATACCGGTTATCCCTGCAGGAGGAATTTTTACTGGCACCGATGCTGTTGATTATCTTCAAGAAGGGGCTGCAGGCGTTCAGGTTGCTACCCGCTTTACCATAAGCAAAGAGGCTGGCCTGCCCTCAGAGGTCAAGCAGCACTATATCAATGCACGTGAAGAGGATATCGTCGTCAATATGGCTTCAACCACTGGCTATCCCATGCGGATGCTCACCTCTTCACCAACTCTACGCTATGCCATAAAGCCAAATTGCGAAGGACTTGGCTATCTGCTTGAAAACGGTGGGAAATGCACCTATATCGAAGAGTATTATCAGGCTATTGCAGAGAGAAAAGCCGGAGAACCACTGGTTATCAAGGAAAAAACATGCCTTTGTACAGGCATGGCTAATTACGACTGCTGGACATGCGGGCATACCACCTACCGTCTCAAGGAGACCACAAACCAGCTTCAAAATGGTAAATGGCAGCTTCCAACAGCCGCGGATATCTTTCTGGACTATCAGTTCAGCAGTGACCACACGATAAGACTCCCGGAACCGGAAAAAATTGAGAGATGATATTGCGGCTGGAAAGACGAATATATCCAACACAGAACTTCTTTTCAGACGGCTGAACCCCGTCAACACTAAACTGCTGATATGAAAAGAAAAGCCATCTCATTTTTGTATACCGCACTTCTGGCGGTCATACTCATGACGATTGTTGTTATCATCAACCAGCTACAGTCCGCAGCAAAGCTTCTTGCTTCTTTTCACCCCTTTGCTGGTGCAGTTTTCCTCCTTTTCAGCGCTGGGGTCATCCTTGCAGCCCTTTATTCAGGAATACGACTTTTTTCACTTCCGAAATCGCCAACACTTCCGGAGCATGAAAACTCCAAAGGGATGGAACTCTATACCAGCTACCTCGCTCTTAGAATGCCGGTTCATTCCATGCACCCTGAGGCATCAAAACAGCAAAAGGATCAGAGATGGGTGCGCACCAACCTTAAATTTCTCGAGGTTGACTCGCTCAACATCACCAAGCAAATTGCCACAAAAAACTTTTTTGTGGGGGCTTTTGCCCAAAACACATCATACGGCACAACCACCTCCCTGTTGAACAACATCAAGGTGATATGGAATATCTACGCTATACACAACAGAGAGCTGCATCCCAGAGAGTTCATTACACTTGTTCGGTCAGTCTATTCCTGCCTTCCACTTTCTGACTTTAAAAAAGAGGATATTCCTGCCCATATCAAGCCAATTATACAGTCCGCATTCAGCAATACCCTATCATCCCTGCTTCCTGCAGGAAACCTGCTGACCCCTTTTTTTCTCAACCTTTTTCTGGCAGGCTCCACCAACACCTATCTCACCTGTCTTGCTGGTATTATTGCGACCCGCCATTGCCAGGCAATATCAGGCGACGACAAAAAAGAAATTATTCAACAAAGCATGTTTGAAGCATCATTCATGTTGAAAGAGATTGTCAGAGAGTGCAACCCTACTCTTTCCGTCACCATCAGCAAAGCTGTGAAAAATGCAGGCATCGACAGTCTCGACACCATCCAGCCTCCCTCAGCAGGAAGCGGTATGGCCCAGGACATTGTCTCTCACCTTGCAAGTTCACTGAAACAAATAATCCGGGAAAACATTGTTACTAAGAAGAGCGAAGAGTAGTAACTAAGAAACTTATAGGACTTATGAGACTTATGGGTACTATTGTTGGGATCCCTTACGGTTTTTTTCGAAGCTCCCTGAAAAAATCCTGAAGCAGACTTCGGCACTTGTTCTCCATAATACCTCCAAAGACCTCAGGTTGGTGGTTGAGTTGCCCGCAGCCAGTAATATTCATAACACTACCTGCAGCTCCCATTTTTGGATCATAAGCACCAAAAATAACCCTTCCTACCTTTGCATTGACGATTGCTCCAGCGCACATGGCGCATGGTTCGAGAGTAACAGCAAGGGTACACTCATTGAGATACTTGCTTCCGACGGTAGCCATTGCCGAAGTCAACGCAATCATTTCAGCATGTGCGGTAGCATCGCATAGCGCTTCCACCTGATTATACCCTCTTCCGATAACATGGCCATTACTGTCAAAAACAACCGCTCCAACAGGAACCTCCTTTCGTTCAAACGCCTTGATTGCCTCCTTGAAAGCAAGTTCCATGCAATACGTATAATCCATCATAATTATTAAATAAATATTAATCAGCTGGCACTCTAAGGTTTTACCATCATCGTAATTTTCATTATACTATGCTCTTTGCTCAATCCGAGCTTTCGATCGAATTATGTGTGCACGCAATCGTCAGTAACCCAAGACCAAACAATATGAACATTCATGAATATCAAGGCAAGGATATCCTGAGAAAATTCGGGGTTGCCGTACCGAAAGGCATTGTAGCATATTCGCCTGAGGAAGCAAAACTGGCTGCTGAGCAGCTTTTTAGCGAACAAAACTGCGCTGTTGTGGTTGTTAAAGCCCAGATTCATGCCGGAGGCAGAGGAAAGGCCGGAGGTGTCAAGCTTGCTAAATCAGCTGAAGAGGCCTTTGATATTGCCCAGGAGATGATCGGCATGACCCTTGTCACTCATCAGACTGGAGCTGAGGGAAAAGAGGTCAGACGACTGCTTGTTGAAGAGGGTATGAATATTGAAAAAGAGTTTTATGTTGGCATTACTCTTGATCGCTCAACCTCCAGAAATGTCCTGATGGTATCGACTGAAGGAGGCATGGAAATTGAAAAGGTAGCCGAAGAGAGCCCGGAAAGACTTCTTAAAATCCAGATTGATCCCCTTTACGGAATACAAAGTTTTCAGGCCAGAGAAGCTGCGTTTTTCCTTGGGCTTCAAGGTGAACAGTTTCGAAACGCTGTAAACTTTATATCTGCACTCTATACAGCATATACCGCAATTGATGCCGCAATTGCTGAAATCAACCCTCTTGTGGTCACCAAAGAGGGAAAAGTATTTGCACTCGACGCAAAAATCAATTTTGATGACAATGCCCTCTACCGCCATAAGGAGTTTCTTGAACTGCGTGATATCAGTGAAGAGGATCCTTTTGAAGTGGAAGCATCCAAATCAAATCTCAACTATGTCCGCCTTGACGGCAATGTAGGTTGCATGGTTAACGGAGCCGGTCTGGCTATGGCAACCATGGATATGATCCAGCTCGCCGGAGGAAAACCAGCCAACTTCCTCGACGTAGGCGGTTCAGCAAGTCCACAGACTGTTGAAGAGGGATTTAAGATTATTTTAAGCGACAAAAACGTCAAAGCAATTCTTGTCAACATCTTCGGCGGCATAGTGCGCTGCGACCGTGTAGCAGGTGGCATTATTGAAGCAGCAAAAAAAATCGGCCTTCATCTGCCAGTCATTGTGCGACTTGAAGGAACCAATGCTCCAATTGCTCAAAAAATGCTGGATGATTCAGGCTTAAATCTCGTATCAGCAAACGGCCTACGTGATGCCGCAAAAAAAGTACAAAGCGCACTGGCGTCATCCTGAACGGAAACACCCAGAGCATATCGAACCAGACTCCTCACAAATCACTTGCGGGGTGTCTGGTTTTTTACTCATGCAAATCTTCAAGCAAAACAGCTCTTCCTTAAATCCGGACTGAATACCCATTCACACCGAATTATATTTCTATGTTATTTATTTGCTTTTCATATTTATAATGCATAAGATTACTGTAAGTAATTAGTGTTGTAGAAATGATCTTATCATATACTATTTATATATAATATAGGATAAAGTCATTATTAATTTTTTTGCCTTCCCCCAATCATTCGTAATATTCAGCTTAGCTTCACAAGCAATATCCAAGCAAATGGCTATGGAGTAATCGATTATTATATAAAGACTTAATTCCTTTAAAAAAAAGAAATCAGATTGTAGAAGTATTAGTTTATTTAAATATTTTTTTTGAAATCGGTTTTTTTATTGCTGTAAATCATATAGGTATTGACTATTGATGAAATTCCTATTCGCAGATTGGTGCTTAAAATAGATGATTTCCCTGCTGAATAGTAAAATCAACTTGCATTTACAATGCCACAAAACCATGGGAACTGCAGCTATATAAGAATTTCCAGATATATCATCACAATTATACTTTTATTTGTATTTTTTACTGAGGGATATACTAATAATGAGGAAATTCACGACAAAACGTTTTTTGCTTCGGAAGAAGCGGACGTCTCTGTTCACGATGTTGTAGAGTGGATAGTCAGTTCCGGAGATAATAAAGAGATGCCATTTTTGATCATTGATAAAAAGCAGGCTAAAATTTATGTCTTTATGAAAGAAGGACTAATCCTTGCAGCTGCACCGGCACTTATCGGACAAGCAATTGGTGATTATTCCTTTCCCGGTGTTGGCGACAAAAAGCTCAGTGATATTAAACCTAATGAGCGAACCACTCCCGCTGGAAAATTCCTTGCCAAACGAGGTCTTAATGCTGATGGCACAGAAGTCATCTGGATTGATTTTGATGCGGCTATAGCCATTCATCCGTCAGATAACCCCAAAAGACTGCAACATCTGCGATCTCGATCGTCAAAAGACAAACGGAGTACTCTCGGGTGCATAAATGTTACAAAAGAATTCTACATGAAAGTCATCAGTCCACTGTTTGCCCATGGGAATGGATTTGTCTATATCCTCCCGGAGACTATGCCCGTAAATGACTTTTTCAAACTTCCATCAAATCAAAATGGGTAGCTGACACCGATAGATTAACATCACCTCTCACGCTTATCTAACAGTTCACCAATCTTATTCTGCGCAATCACATTGCCTTGATCTGCGGCAAGCCGATACCATTTAACCGCTTCAGTAATGTTTTTACCCACACCATAACCCTTTTCATACATCCGCCCGATAGAGAGCTGAGATTTTACATTTCCCTGCGTTGCTGCAAGACGGAACCATTGTGCAGATTCTGTATAATTTTGAGCAATGCCATAACCTTTTGCGTTCATCACTCCCAGATTATTCTGAGCCATTACATGACCCTGATCAGCGGCAAGCCGATACCATTTAACTGCTTCAGCTAAGTCCTGTAATACTCCCTTTCCAGTATCGTATGCTACTCCAAGATTGTACTGAGCCTGGATATCACCTTGATCAGCGGCAAGATGGTACCATGTAACTGCTTCAGCAAAGTTTTGCACAACACCTTTGCCTGTAGCATATAATACACCAAGATTATACTGAGCCTCCGCCATCCCCTGTTCTGCTGCAAGACGATATAAAATTGCAGCTTCGGCATAGTTTTGATTTACTCCTTGGCCCTTAAAGTACATAGAGCCAAGATTGTACTGAGCCTTTGCAAATCCCTTCCCAGATGCAAGGCGAACCCACTTAACCGCTTCAGCATAACTTTGGTCAACTCCATAACCACTATAATACCTACCGCCCAAAATGAACTGAGCTTCCACATTACCATTCTGTGCGAGAATGCGGAGTTTTTGAATCTCTTCAGTAGCGTTGGCTCTTACTATTCCGAACAATAGAACCGAAAAAAAAACAATTATGACAGATTTTTTTAACATGGATAAATGCAGTATAACCGCAGCTCTAATTAATAGATTATCCAAAACATGTTAAAATATTAAGTCAATTTCCATACCCAATAACAACCCAAAAGAAAAATACTTTTAACATAAATCTATACAATAAGTTAACAGCTTATGCCGTATTTATCGTTACTCAGTTCGTTCAAAAATATTGAATACTATGTTTATCAGCCGGAATAATTGTCCCAAAATAAAACACTCCGTCTCACTGCTCAACAGGATCTTACCCGTTGATCTCTTCAAAACTGACACATAAAATGAAGTAGGGGGAAATAAAAAAAGAATAGCGAAGAAGAAAAAAGCTCCTCTTCGCCATTCCTATACAACAACAGGTCTGATTTTTAACCTAACAATCATCAGCCATAGCTACTATCCTGAATCATCACCTGTCAACACTTACACTCAACCAGTTGTTGCCATCTTTTCTAGTAGATTATCATAAGGCATCTCGTAACTTCACTATCTGTTCATAGGGTATGACGCGATTTCCGTCAGAATCTTGCAAAAAAAAAGTTTTTTTTCATATCCGTTCTATTCATACCGAAGAGCTTCTACCGGTTTAAGATCCGCTGCTTTCCGGGCAGGCCAGAGTCCGAAAAAAATTCCGGTAAGAGCTGAAAAGGCTGTTGCAAGAACAACCGATATCAGAGAGGTCTTTACTGCCCAGCCCGCAAAAAAAGAGAGGATAAAAGAGATACCAATACCAAGAAGAATACCGATTAAACCACCGCTGACAGTCATACCGACCGACTCAACCAGGAACTGCAGCATGATATCGTTTTTTCTCGCACCGATAGCTTTCCGCAAACCAATTTCCCTTGTTCTTTCGGTTACAGAAACAAGCATTATATTCATAATACCTATTCCCCCAACCACCAGCGAAATCGCGGCAATGGAACCAAGCAGGAGACTCATGGTCTGTGTAGTACTGCTGAGCATCTGCTGAATTTCAGTCATATCCCGGATATTGAAGGAGTCGTCATCGACTTTAAGCCGGTGCCGTTTGTGAATCATCCCGCTGATCGTACTTTTGGTCTGTTCAATTAATGCAGGTGAGGTAACCTCAACAAAAATTCCACTGAGATAGCTCTTGCCAAGCACACGGTACATGGCTGTTGTAACAGGAACAATAACAACATCATCCTCATCCTGCGGCCCGGAAAACCCTTTTGCTGGAGCAATGCCAATAACTGTAAAATTAATTCTGTTAATTTTAACGGTCTTGCCAATAGGATTCATGTTGTTGAATAACTGCTTTGCAACAGTTACACCGATAATGGCAACCTTGTCACGAGTTTGAATCTCCTCACGGGTAAACCATCTCCCGACAGAAGGTATCGCTGCTCGCATGGTACCATAATCATATCCTACTCCGGTCAGGCTGGTGCTCCAGTTTTTATTTCCAAACACTATTCGCCCAGCTCCGTTTACAACCCCACTGGCATTTTTCACCAATGTGCGAAGCGAAGCAATATCATCCACATCAGCAAATGTAAAACGCGTAACCGCACCTGCTCCCTGGGCGGCACCCCTGATTTTGGCCGATCCAGCCCTGATTGAAAGCATATTGGAACCCATCGATTTCAGTTGCTCCTGCATTGACGCTTTGGCTCCCTCTCCGAGCGCCATCATGGCAATCACTGACGCAACTCCAACAAGAATACCGAGCACGGAGAGAAAAGAGCGCATCTTGTTAGCAAGAATAGCCTGAAATGCCTGTGCTATAAACCCCATAAACCGGCCATCCTGCCATAAAGAGCCCTTTCCTGACCCATGTATATCAAATCCGATCTCTCCAGCAACGACAACTGGGGGCATTATCCCTGGTTTACGTTCATCGGCAACAATGACACCATCCCTCATGGTAATGACACGACCGGCGTAAGCGGCAATCTCATTTTCATGCGTGACCATAATGATGGTTTTACCCTCTGCATGAAGGCCTTGCAGGATCTTCATGATCTCTGCTGAATTTTTTGAATCAAGATTACCGGTTGGCTCATCGGCAAAAATGATCAGCGGATCACGAACCAGGGCACGCGCAATTGCCACTCGCTGCTGTTCACCTCCTGAAAGCTGATTGGGAGTGTGATCAATTCTCTGTTCAAGTCCAACCATCCTGAGACGCTCTATTGCCTCCCGGCGAAAACTTCCTTTGATGCCGCTGTAGATATACGGAAGCCGAACATTGTCAACAATGTCCATACGCTTGAGCAGGTGAAACTGCTGAAACACAAAACCTGCAACATTATTGCGAACTCCGGCCTGTTCATCTTCCGTCATGGTGTTGACATTATTGCCGAAAATCCGGTACTCGCCTTTGTCTGGGTTATCCAGAAGCCCGAGAATCTGAAGCAGTGATGATTTGCCAGACCCTGAGGCACCCATGATTGCCACAAACTCGCCCTGCTCAATTGTAAGGGAGACACCGCGCAAGGCATAAACAGTGCTTTCACCGATCAGATATGTGCGGTGAACATCGACAAGCTCAAGCATGCTGCTCATGGTTTCGATCTGCGCTGTTGGGGCGAGAAGGGATTTGAGCCCACTTTATTTTTCGGCAACACAAAGGATGTATCGGGAATCAAAACAACCGATTTATCAGACAATCCATCAAGAATCTCAATATTGCTTCCATCCTGCAATCCTGTCTGCACAATTTTGTAGCGCCCCCCTTTCTCAGAATCACTGCGTTTCTGACGCACCACTGAATTGCCATCCTTTTGCTGAACTGCCCCGAGCGGCAAAAGCAGTGCACCAGTTTTTTCCTGTACAATAATCCTGATATTGGCGCTCATACCTGAACGAAAAACATCTGGAATACGCTTAGGAATAACATCGACATAATAGATATTGACATTATTCTGCAGATGTGACTCATAGTAGATATGTGCAACAGCTCCCGTAACACGGATATCAGGGTAAGCATCCAGACCTATCATAGCCTTCTGTCCTATTTTCACCCTTCCAATATCGGTTTCGTCGACATAAGCTTTGACAATAAGACGATCTGAGAGAACAAAAAGCGAGTCACTTGTGGTCACCGTCTGACCTGGATCAATGCTGCGCACAATGACCTGGCCGTTCATGGGAGCGATAACTGCTGTTTTTTTATATGCATTCTCCCAGTATGCCTGTTCACTTTTTCCCTGTAATTTGGCCGCGTCAAGCAATGCAGCCCGCTCTGTTGAGCTGAGCATGGCAAGCACCATACCTTTCTTTACGATCTGGCCTTCATCGACAAGAATATCTTCTATTCTTCCCCCGACAGAAGACTGGATTTTAACACGGTTTTGAGGGTAAACCGCTCCAGTCGTCGACACTGCTGAACTGATCGTTCCTCGTGTTGGTGTAATTTCATTAAAACGCTTCTCTGAAGGACGGGTTCCCATAAAAATAAAGAATCCTGCAACTCCGATTACAGAAACCGCAACAATAATACCCCATACCAGCTTACTCCTGCTCACCATCAAGCCCTCCTCCTTTTGCCTGAATCCATTGAGCCTCAGCAATCAGCATCGTAGCCTCGGCATTGATATAACTCTTTTTAGCACTCACAAGATTGTTTTCGATAATAACCCATTCATTGAACGTAAGGAGGCCGTTCGAATACTCCGCATTGGCAATAGCTGATCGATCAACAGCTGCATCAAGCTGTTTTTTCTGTACCACAACCAACTGGCGGGCATCTTGAAAATTCTTCCAGTTTTGCTCCAGAGCATTGACAAGCTGGAGATAACCACTCTTTTCCTGTGCATTCTGTTGGCTCAGGAACGCCCTCGCTTTGGAGACTGCAGCTCTGCCGCTTCCTCCCTGATAGATGGGAACAGAGACCGTAAAACCTGCACTCCAATCCACAGCATCAACCGGCAATCGGTTAAAAGAGCCTCTTCCAACCGACGAGGTGAGATAGAGCTGGGGTGAAAAAGCACTCTTGGAAGCATCAAGATCGAAACGTGCACCTTTGCTCTTGGCTTCCAGCTGCAGAAATAGCGGATTACTTTTTGCCAGGAGTTGAAGATCGGGTTTTCTGACAGAAAGATCAGTGGCCTTGAAGGCCCCCTGGACCTTCAAGGGTTTACTGATATCGCGTCCAAGCGCTGAAGCAAGGGTTGTCTGGGTAAGCACAAGTCCACGTTTCGCCTGAGAAACTTCAAACTGAGCCTGGGCAAGATCGGCCTCGGCCTGATGAAGCGAACCAATATGCTCCCTTCCTCCCTGATAGTAAAGATTGATCAATCGGACATTCTTCTGACGCCTGTCTGCTATCTCGCTTGTAAGACCGACAAGATCCTGGGCCAGAAGCAATTGGGCAAATGCCGACCTGAGGGCATAACGAACATTGGCTGAAACAATAGAATAGTTGTTTTGAGCAGCTTTTATCGCTTCGGCATTACTTGCAACCTGATTCGACGTTTTATGTCCATCATATAAGAGTTGCTGTGCGGTCAGCGAATAGGAAAGTGCTGACAAAGAGGTAGCACCTGTCGTTCCATTCTGCAGAGAGCTCAATGTTGAACTGAGCTGGGGCAAAAGCGACCCTCTTGTTATCTGCTTGGTTGCTTCAGCCTGCTGCAATAGGGCAAGAGCTGAATAAAGGTCGGGATGAGCCTGCTTTGTTTCACTGACACACTGCTCCCAGGTCAAAAGCTCCTCAGCCTTCAGCGATGAGGCAGTGGGCAAAAATGAGAGCACCAGAAGAAGAAATATTTTTGCTCTCATTGCAACACTGTTCTGTCAAGATCTTGAATAATCATAATCAGTTCTTTGTATTTTCATGTTCGACGATCATTGCGGTGAAAGCTTGCGCTCGGTAATGTAATAATTTATAAAAAGTTGTGACCGGCTGCACGACTGAACCCTGTTCAGTGAGTAAAAAAGTCCTTCCTGCGAAAAGAGCCAAAAATAAGTCGGAGCAAAGCTTTTCTTTTTGTCAGCCACTCAATACGGTCATACTCCCTGGTACTTGCAAGCATTTTTTCAACAAGAAAGTGTGAAACACTCTCCACATCATCAGCCATCCGATTATAAAATTTTTTCCGTGAAACCTCATTTGAGCTGGAAAGTGTATACATGAGCATGTCGGTTACCACCATCCCGGGGCTCAGCACACCGACCTGAACAGTGCTCCCCTTTGCCTCATGCGCAAAGGCTTTGGTAAAATAGTGAATGGCGCTTTTTGATGTTCCGTAGATAGACATTCCGTCAATAATAGAGCCGCCGCTTCCATGGCCCTCCATGTTGAATATTTTACCTCTCCCTTGCCGACTCATACCGTTGTATGCAACAACAGTTCCATTAATGACTCCCTGAAGATTAACATCCAGCAGATGCCTGACCACGGCGTCATCAAGTTCCCAAATTTTTTTCGTGGGATGACTGATACCCGCATTGTTCACCCAGATATCAACCGGTCCAAACCGGTTACTGGCAGAGTGAAATAAACTGGCCATGACATCCCTGTCAGCAACTGTTCCTTTGAAAGCCTGTACTTTACCTTTATAGGCAATCAAAAGACGTAACGCTTCATCAAGCCCTTCAGAAGAGCTTCCGTTCAGAGTAACTGCATGACCTTTTTCAAGAAATTGTTTTGCAAGTCCAAAACCTATCCCTCTTGTACTACCGGTTATAACAATGTTTTTCATTTACAAAGAGTTGTTACAAGAGAGCTGTTAAAAATTCAGGGATAAATATAACCCCATAACAAGCACTGTTTATACAATACGATGAAGAAGCGTGAAGCTTTGGTGAAATATTGTATCTTTTCCTCCGTGTTTATATTTTTTATCAATAATTGTTGATCTTTTTCATAAGTCCTCTCTATCATGCTTGAAGCAAGAAACCTCTCCCTCAGCGTTGGAACCAAAGAACTTCTCACTGATACCTCGTTCCGTGTAGGAGACAAAGACCATGTAAGTCTTGTCGGTCTTAACGGTACAGGAAAAACAACCCTTTTGCGCCTTATCAGCGGGCCAACTACCGACTCAGCCCTCATTACAACCGGGCAATTTCTCAAATCGGCTGAAACCACCATCGGTTATCTTCCCCAGGAAATTTCCTTTGATGCCGACCTGGAAAAAACCGCACTGCAATATGCCCTTCAGGCAAACGTCAGACTGTTCGAACTGTCGGATAAAATAACCCGCATGGAACACGAACTCGCCCTGCCCGAACAGGATTATGAAAGCGAAACCTACCATCAGCTTATAGAGCGCTTTTCCGATGCAATGCACGAGTTTGAGCATCTTGGTGGCTATACCATGCAGTCAAATGCAGAAAAAGTACTTGGCGGCCTTGGATTCAGCGAAATAGATTTTCATAAAAAAGTCAAGGCTTTTTCCGGTGGATGGCAGATGCGATTGCATCTTACCAAACTTCTGCTGCAAAACCCTACACTGCTGCTCCTTGACGAACCGACAAACCACCTTGACATCGACTCGCTCCGCTGGCTTGAAAATTATCTTGTCAACTATGAACACAGCTATATCATTGTTTCGCATGACCGCTTCTTCCTTGACAAACTAACCACTAAAACCCTGGAAATTGCATTCACGCGCATCAATGAATACAAAGGAAATTACTCTTATTACGAAAAAGAGAAGGCTGAGCGGTATGAGCTGATGATGGGTAAATATGAAAATGACGTCAAAAAAATAGAGGAGCTGAAAGCCTTTGTCGATCGCTTCCGCTACAAGGCCACAAAGGCACGACAGGCACAGAGCCGCCTGAAGCAGATGGAGAAGATGGAGAAAAACATGCTCTCTCCTGAAGAGGATAACTCACGCATCTCCTTCCGCTTTCCAAAAGCAAATCCATCCGGTCGTGAGGTCATGAGGCTTGATGGCATTAAAAAAACCTATATTTTGCCTGACGGCACAAAAAAACAGGTGCTTAACAGCATAGATCTTGAAGTGATGCGCGGCGACCGGATTGCCATTGTAGGCTCAAACGGCGCAGGGAAAACCACCTTCTGCAAAATTCTTGCCGGAGAGATCGATTTTGAAGGGAAGCTTACCATGGGGCACAATGTCTCCCTGAACTATTTTGCACAGCATCAGACTGAAAACCTCTCCCCGGAAAAAAGCGTCTATACGGAAATGGTCGATTCTGCTCCAACCTCAGAAGCTCAGAAAAAGGTGCGGGATATTCTCGGCTGTTTTCTTTTCAGCGGAGATGCCGTCAATAAAAAGATCAGGGTGTTGTCAGGAGGAGAAAAATCAAGGGTTGCTCTGGCAAAAATCCTTCTTCAGGCATCGAACCTTCTCATCATGGATGAACCGACCAATCATCTGGATATGCGCTCAAAGGAGATGCTGATTGATTCGCTCGAATACTATGACGGCACCCTTCTGATTGTCAGTCACGACCGCTATTTCCTCGACAGCCTGGTCAACAAGGTGGTGGAAATAAAAAACGGCTCCCTTCAGCTCTACCTCGGCACTTATGCCGAATATCTTGAGAAAGCTGAAAAAGCTCTTGAAGCTGAACGTAAAGAGGATGCCACCGCACGGCAGAAAAAAACGAGCGCGCCTCACGCAAAACCTACTGAAAAGGAAAAAGAACAGGCGAAGAAAACTCTGTCGGCCAAAAAAGACAAAAAGAGAATCGAAGAGGTTGAGCACAAAATAAACCGGTTAGAACAACAGAAAGAGTCCCTTGAGACCATGATGGCAACAGAAGATTTCTACAAAAAAAGCCAGGAAGAAACTGCTAAAATCCTTGCTGGATACCATACGCTCTGTAATGAACTGAATGCGCTTTTTGCTGAATGGGAACAAAAGAGTTGATTATTTTTCTCCGGCAAAAACCAGAAACAGTTTTTGCCGGTAGACTCTACAACCATTTTTGAACTGTTTCAATCAGAATAGCTGGAGTTATCGGCTTTGAAACATAATCGTTCATACCTGCCTGCAAGCAGAGTTCACGATTACCCTGCATGGCATGAGCAGTAAGTGCAATAACAGGAATAGTGTGATCGAGTACTGAAGAGTCGGGACTCCGAATCATACGCGTTGCCGCCAGACCATCCATTTCCTGCATCTGCACATCCATGATAACAAGATTATAGTGACGCGTCTCAAGCGCTCTGAGCGCTTCAGCACCATTACTGACAACATCAATCTGATATCCGAACTTCCGAAGAATACCCATGACCACCTTTTGATTGACACTGCTATCCTCTGCAAGCAACAGCCTGATCTCCTCGTTTGGACCCTTCTCATGCATTTCCGAAGAGGACAAAAGTTTGCCGACCTCATTGCTATCTTGTAAAGAGAGCCCTCCGTTGACCTGATTCGGCTGTTTTGTGAAAGGAAGAATAAACCAAAATTCAGACCCTTCATGCTCAAGGCTGTTAACCCCTATCTCTCCTCCCATAAGCAGCACAAGCTGTCGGCATATTGCCAATCCCAGACCTGTCCCGCCAAATCTGCGAGTCATGGAGGAATCAACCTGGGTAAAGCTTGAGAAAAGAATCTTGATTTTCTCCTGAGGTATTCCAATACCGCTATCGTTAACCGAAAAGCGAAGCCGAACCTCTTCATCACTGCTCGCAACAACTTCAACAGCAACAGATACCTCACCCTGACTGGTAAACTTTATGGCATTACCGGCAAGATTGTTGAGGATCTGGCATAGCCGTCCCGGATCACCATGAAGAAACGGAGTTACCTCTGGAGAAATAGTGTAGCTAAATTTGAGATTTTTTTCAGAAGCTCGAAGAGACATGATCGAAGAGAGAGCATCCAAGAGCTTGCGCAGATCAAAATCAATAATTTCAAGGTCAAGTTTTCCAGCCTCAATCTTTGAAAAATCAAGAATATCATTGAGCAGGTTCAAAAGAGAGTCCGCGCTTGCAAGTGCGTCCTGTGCATATTCCTGCTGATGGGAGTCCAAAGGGGTATCCAGCAAAAGACCAATCATGCCGATCACACCGTTCATCGGTGTTCGGATTTCATGGCTCATATTGGCCAGAAATTCGCTTTTTGCCTGGTTTGCCGTTTCAGCGACCATCCGTGCATTAACAAGAGCGGTTTCATTCCGATGACGAACCTCGGTATTGGTAATAAGTTCGGAAAGAATCCGAAGCAGGGCAATATCCTCATCCCCCCAGGTTTTCAGCTGACGGAGTGATGAAAACCCAACAAAGCCAAAGCACACTTCAGAATAATTCAGAGGGATAGTAATCAATGATTTAATACCCTTCTCCTCAAGCTCCGTACGGAAAACACTATCCTTCTTTAATCTCTTTACATCGGGAATATAGACAACCTCTCCCCGCTGATGGATTGATACCCATTCCGATAACTCCTTATATGGCACTTTCTGAAGATTCTGAATATCCGCACTGATACCCGAAGCACACCACTCATGGGTATTGCTCATGGATTCATTTTCATGGTCATAGTGAAAGAGATAAACACGGTCAACCCCTGAAAACTCTCCGACAAGCGCAAGCACCCTGTTGATGGAGTTATCCAAATCATCCAGCGGTTTATTGACAAAACCGATAGCAAGTTCTGTAAGCAGCATTTGAAATGCCGACCTGTGCCTGAGTTCTTCTTCGCGACGGCTTATACTCCTGTCTGTACGGCTTAAAACAACAATAAGAAAACCGAACACAAGGGCATAAATGACAATAATGGCAATACCTGCAATTGATATAAGACGGTAAACAGTCCACTTGTATGCAGAAATATCCTGCATAAGGATCATTTTACCGATCACTCTTCCTGAAGCTTCCTTCAGTGGCAGGGTGGTAATTCTCCACGATCTTTCGGCCAGATCGGACTCAATACCCTTTGACGCATCTGCGGCTGAAAGCACAGAATTAAATTCCTGAGGAAAACGTCCAAGCGAGGAATACAGCAGAAGATCATTGGGGTAATGACCCCAGGTGATATCTTGCTGAAAATTATTCCTGCTCCGCTCCCAACCTGATTGCTGAATAAATTTTTTGTTGATAAAAATCGCCAGCCCGCTCCCAGATTCAAGTTTAATTCCCTTAAGAATCTCTTCAGTCTCCTTGCCAAGCTCAATATAGCCAAGAAGCTTACCATCAAGTAGTACCGGTATGTCAACCCAAAGAGTTAAACGCCCCAACTGGTCGAGCTCAATACCGTTTGACGGTTTTCCACTCTTCTCTGCCTCACCCAAGGTGAAGCGGTCAATTTGGTCACCGCTTGTGGCAGGATTTAGCATATCAAGAGTACGGATGTGCTCTGGATTAATAAAATTCAAATGTGTTATCCCATAAACACGCCTAAGACCCTCATAGAGTGGAGCCATGTGCGAATAGAGCCGACCTTTATCCCCGGCATGCATTGCCTCGGTTATTGCACGGTCATGACTGAGTTCCTCTATAATTATGGTAAGGGCATCCTTAGACACTATCAATGCTTTTCTGAAATGCACCGGATACCTCAGTTTCCGAGTGGTGAACTGCATCAGTTACTCTCTGCTGATATTGCTGCCAAAGCAACAGTCCCATGGAGGCAATAATTATTGACATCAGCACACCCAGGGGCAAGAGAAGACGTCGACGAACCAGTCCGGGAGCTGCCTCGACATGGCGTGAAAGAAGATAGGCACTGATGAGGGCAATCAGAATCAACAACATAAGCCCTATGGGAATGGAAGAACGGGCCACAATGTCCAATGTCCAGTCAGAAGCATCGACATCCATGCCGAATACAGCAATGACCTTTCCGTTATGGGGATCTACAAGCGGAACGAATCCGCTGACCCAGGTACCCCAGCGATCGGGCACTGGTCCTTCGGTATCAGCTTCTCTGAGGCTGAATACCTTCTGGAGAATATCAGTAGCCTCATCATAGATCTGACCTGCGGGAGATGAATCCGTTGAATTCGATGGCTCGGAATCAGCATAAAAATATACTTTCCCACTGTCCCTTTTGCCAAGTAGATAGACAAACCGGCACTGGTAAGCAGCACCTCTTTCCCTTGCAAGTTGCTCCTTAAGCTGACCATAGGCTGGCTTTTCAAGATCATTTTTCGAGCCTTCAAGGGTTTTAAGCCGCTCCAGGTCAATTCCCTGTGCAGCCAGTCGTACCTGTTGGAGCAGCTGATCACGCATTTGATGATCAGCATAAATAACCGTCCACCATGAGAATACAGGGGCAATAAGAAGAAATAACCCTATAAAAAGTAAATATATACGGTTTTTTTTCATTGAAAAGGGTAACGGTGTATTCCGTAACTCCACCTTTACCTGTAGCAGTTCGGAATCATGATATCAATACCGGTTGCGACTCACCTTCTAAAGGTACTAATTTTCAGAAAATAATATCAGCAAGGACTCTTTCCGCTAACTTGGCATTCATGGCTGAATTTTAACCCAGCTGCGAAAGCGGCTTGAGTCAATGCCTGCCTGCAATACCTTCTGGATCATCAGTCCATCGGAAAAATCCGCTGCATCGTGAAAGTTCTTCTCCTTCTTGCGCAGTGCTTTCACAATCCGGTGAGCAAGAAAGGCAAATCCGACAGCAAAAATACCATGTACCGCAATGGATGAGTGTCTGATTTTTTCCTGCAGCACCAGTTCATCCCACGGAAGTATCGGATCAACAAGCTTCCAGCGGGGTGCATCAATAAGACTCCTGCCTCCTTTTGCATTATCGCTTGCAACCTCCCAAAGCCTTCCTGCTCCGTCGAGCCTTATTGTTTTCAGACTGCCTACTACTTCAAACGAAAACCAGGTATAAGCTCCAACAGTGGTGACATGCATCAGGGAAGAGCTGCCAAGTGCAACAGATAAGGGACCAAACTTCATCATCATGGCAAAATTATCGTCAGAAGTGACCGCACAAGTTTTCCCTGATTTATCAGGCCGGAAAGGAATACTTGTAGAGAGATTGCAGGATACTTCCGATATTTCGCCAATCAGGTAACGATTCATATCAATCAGGTGAGAGCCAATCGCATGAAGGGCACCGCCACCTTTTGTGACATCACACCACCACGACCATGGCAGGTCAGGCCTGTTGCGACTGGCCAGATTGACAACGGCGCGGACTTCATAAACTTTACCTAACTCACCCCCGTCAATCATCTGTTTCATACACCGTACTGCCGGATGAAATCTCAGTTGATGATCGAGAAGCGCAAAACCGGAAAAAGTAGAGGCCACGTCAACCATGGCAGCTGCATCCTCAACATTGTGTGCAAAAGGCTTTTCACAGAGAACACTCTTGCCGCTTTCAAGTACCCCTTTCACCATGGCAGCATGAAGAAATGGCGGTGTCGTAACGCACACAAGATCAAGATCACACTGCAGTAAATCTCGCCAGTCGGCAAAACCCTTGCCGATGTCGAACATCTTCATAAACTTCTGACGATGCAATTCAGTAGGGCTTGCCACAGCAGAAAGCTCTACATCTTCAATCAGCGAGAAGGCTGGTGCCTGTGCTACTTTTGCCCAGCCACTGCCCAAAAATCCTATTTTTATTTTTTTTTTCATAGCATTGACATAAAAAAAGGGTGACCAAGATCACCCTTTCAATTGTGCTGAATCGTAAACTCAGACAACCTGCTGAGCTTTTGCCAGCCGGGCTTTCTCAATATAGGTTTTCTGGATATCCCTCGATACATTGTATGCCTTTGAGAGGCTGTCGGAACTCCAGAGCCTTGCATCAAAAGCCATGCAGATATTTCTAAGGAACGGAATACCAGCTTCAGTTACCCGAACACTGTTCTCGCCAAGAACAACGATACCATCATTCTGCATGTCTTCAAGGCGGTAGAGGGCAATATCAAGTTCATCAGTGTAGAGCTTGGGATCTTCCCAGGATGTCTCCTGCTTGCACATCAGGTTGAGAATATGGCGACGAAGCACAAGATCTTCATCAGTCAGCAAGTGGCCACGATGGAGCGGGAAGCGCCCTTCGTTGACGGCCTTTATGTAAGAGGTATCGTCACGCTCATTCTGAGCAAAAGCATACCAGGTGTCGCTGATTGAAGATGAACCAAGCGCCAGCATCATCTGTGTGGTATTTTCCGTATAGCCCATAAAGTTACGGTGCAGGGTACCGTTTTTGGCTGCCACATAGAGTGCATCCCCTTCGATGGCAAAGTGGTCCATGCCGATCTCATGATAACCTATAGATTCAAGCATTGCACTGCCTTTATCGTAGAGTTCTTGTTTGACATCACCTACCGGCAGATCCGCCTCATTAAACTTACGCTGTCCTTCATACATGTGCGGATTATGGCCGTATGCATAAAAGGCAAGACGATCGGGCTTGAGTTCCATAACCTTCTGAATGGTGTCGGTAATGGTGGCCATTGTCTGCTTGGGCAAACCGTAGACAAGGTCAAAATTAATTGACGTGAAACCTATCTCACGGGCAAGATCAACCTTCTCCTTAACCAGTTCAAATGACTGGAGACGATTGATCTCCTCCTGCACAGCAGGATCGAAATCCTGAATTCCAAAACTCATACGTCGGAAGCCGACACTGTAAAGTGCTTCAAGATGCTCCCTCGATGTCGAGCGGGGGTTGGTTTCGAAGCTGAACATAAAATTGTCCATCTTGTTGACATGCTTGCAGATACCAGCAATAAGCCTGACAAGATTTTCCGGACTGAAAAAGGTAGGGGTGCCACCGCCAATGTGCAGTTCCTTCACATTGAGCCTGCCGGGGAAAACATCAATATACATCTGCCACTCCTTCAGCAGTGCCTCAAGATAGGGTGTCTCAAAAGAGTGATCCTGTGTACGGTGAGCATTGCAACCACAGAAATAACAGTGATTCTCACAGTAGGGGATGTGAATATACAGACTGATTCCGGTGGTTTCGTTGCTGTCGTTAAAACCTTTTACCATTGCCTCTTTCCACTGCTCCTGGGTAACGCCGTCGGTACTCCATGAAGGAATGGTTGGATAACTGGTGTAGCGCGGTCCGGGATTACTGTACTTTACTGCGAGATTAGTTGCCATTGTTATCTTCCTCAACAAGTATTATTTTTTTAAATTCTATAACACGTGAAAATACATAAAACTCGGCAATTTCATAAATCATTAGCCGTGAAACAAACGACAAAGCGGGCTTCCAACTATACTTTTTTATGATTAAAAACCTTTCAGACCAAAATATACCGGTTGTCGGAATTCTTATGGGTTCGGACTCCGATTTCGACATCATGAAGGAAGCATCTCTGGTTTTCGATGAATTTGACATTATCTCAGAGATCTCTGTTATTTCAGCACACAGAACACCGCATGATCTTGAAAAATATGCCACATCGGCCATGGATCGCGGTCTTAAAGTCATTATAGCTGGAGCTGGCGGAGCAGCGCACCTTCCCGGTGTAACGGCTGCCATGACCGTCCTGCCGGTTATTGGCGTTCCGATTTTCAGCAAAAAGCTCAATGGTCAGGACTCGCTCTACTCTATCGTGCAAATGCCTGCAGGTATTCCTGTTGCTACCGTCGGCATTGACAATGCGCGGAATGCCGCACTCCTTGCCATTCAAATCCTTGCACTTTCCGACGAACGCTTAATGGCTGCCCTGATTGAATTCCGCCATAAACTTGCCGATGCTTCCCGGCAGAAAACCGCGAAAATCCGGGAAAAACTCTATGCAAAAAGCTGAATTCTGGATAGAGCACCTGCAGCTGGTACGCCACCCTGAAGGCGGCTACTACCGCGAAACCTATCGCAGCAGTGGCTCTTATGCTTTCACTAATTCCATACTTTTCCATGGTTCCCGCTCTTACGCGACCGCCATTTACTACCTGCTCAACGGCAGAGAGCACTCAAAACTTCACAGAATTCATTCAGACGAACTCTGGTTCTTTCATGCAGGTAATCCCCTGAATATTTACATTTTCCCAAAAAAAGGGGAGCCTTCAAGCTTTACCCTTGGTCTTTCGGCTGAGAAGGGCGAGATCCTGCAGGAAACCGTCCCTGCAGAAAGCTGGTTTGGGGCCTCTCTTGAAAATCCAGAACCTGAAAGCTATTCGCTGGTAAGCTGCGTCGTAGCGCCGGGATTTGAATTCAGGGATTTTACGTTTGCCGACAGAATGACGCTGCTAAAAAAATTCCCAAAACAGAGTAATATCATCGAACGCCTCACATGATTCTTGATTTATTTAAGCTCTCCTGCCACAGGATTCAGCAGCAAATCGCAATCAACCCGCGGGAATTTATTTCTTTTTTTTACTTTACTGCTTTTTCTGCCGGTATTACCACTATTTTGCAGAGAAGAGAGAGATGACACTAATGAGTATTTAATTGAAGGTAACACTGGACATGAAAAAGCAGGTTGTGATTGTTGGCGGGGGATTTGCAGGGCTCAATGCCGCCAGGGTACTGGGCAATAAAGTGGATATTGAGGTTACCCTCATCGACAGGAGAAATTACCACCTCTTTCAGCCTCTTCTCTATCAAGTTGCAATGGCTGCGCTTGGAGAGGGTGATATTGCTGCTCCACTTAGAAATATGCTGGCAAATTTCCGGAACGTTACAGTTTTCAAGGGTATTGCCACCAACGTCGATATCGAAAAAAAAATAGTTACTACCGATTTCCGCGAGATACCTTACGACTACCTGATTCTTGCATGCGGTGTACAGCACCACTATTTCGGTCACAACGAGTGGGAAGAGTTTGCTCCAGGGCTTAAAACCCTTGCTCAGGCAAAAGAGATTCGGAGGCGAGTGATGGAGGCCTATGAGCGCGCGGAAAGAACCACAGATACTGTTGAACGCAAAAAGCTCCTGACCTTTGTCATTGTTGGTGGTGGCCCAACCGGCGTAGAGCTTGCTGGCTCAATAGGCGAAATGAGCCGCTACACCCTGTCAAAATTTTATAAGAACATTGATCCAAAGCTGACCCGAATTTTTATTGTTGAAGCTGCTCCGCGCATACTTGGCTCTTTTGACCCAGAACTTGCAAGCAAGGCAACACGATCCCTTGAAAAACTTGGCGTTCAGGTATGGACAAGCAGCATGGTCACCAACGTCGATGCTAACGGAGTGCAAATCGGCAAGGAGCGCATTGAGGCGGCAACAGTGTTATGGGCTGCAGGCGTTACCGCTATAGGAATCGGCAATGCCATGGGTGTGGAAACCGACCGGATTGGACGTATCATTGTCCAGGAAGACCTCAGCATTCCGGGTCATCCTGAAATATTCGTAGGCGGCGACCTTGCACACTTTGTTCAGGAGAACGGAAAACCATTGCCGGGGCTTGCTCCCGTTGCCTTTCAGCAGGGACGAACTATTGGTAAAAACATTTTACTCGATCTGAAAACAAAGGCAAGAAAACTTTTCCGGTATCGGGATAAGGGACAGATGGCTACCATTGGCAAAAACAAGGCCATCGTCGAATTCGGAAGCATTAAGTTTGATGGTATCCTCGCATGGTTTACATGGCTTCTGGTGCACATCTATTTTCTGACCAGCTTCCGTCACCGTGTCTTTGTACTGATGCAATGGGGATGGTCCTATTTTACCTTCAGCTATGGGGCCCGACTGATCGTCAACAAGGAGTGGAGGTTCTATCCTGATCCTGACCCCTGTGTAAACCATGCTGAAAAAAACGAACCGGAATGATTACGAAAAACTCGGTCAGCTTAGTCACCGGGCTGCTGCTGGGAAGCATGTTTATCGGTATAGCTCTCTATCTTCTTCTGTTTCCGGACAGCATTCCTTCCACATCACGGAATGACCTGAAACTTTATGCCCTTCTTACCGGCGCTTATGGTATCTGGAGGGTTATCCGTGTCGTTATTGTATGGAAAGAAGCGCAAAAAAATTGTTTGAAAGCATGACCTTTCATCATTATAATCAACCATTTGTCAGAGTGTTATTCGGCAATACAATCTCTTGAAGAACAACATATCAGAATGAAACCACTGCCCGTAAACCAGGAAACAGAACAGAAGCTTTTTTTCCATAATTATGCCAGATTTCCTCTTGCCATAACCCATGGCGAAGGTGTCTGGCTCGTCAGCGACAGTGGAACCCGTTATCTCGATATGATTGCAGGTATCGGTGTCAATGCCCTCGGCTATGGTGACAAGCGCCTTGTTGAGGCAATAAGCACGCAGGCCGGAAAACTGATCCATGCCTCAAACCTTTTCATGATGCCGCCCCAGTTTGAACTGGCTGAAAAACTGCTTGCGATTTCAGGACTCTCAAAGGTATTTTTTGCCAACAGTGGTACCGAGGCAATAGAGGCCGCCATTAAAATGGCAAGGAAATGGGCTTCCCGGTCGGGCAATGATGATAAAAAAGAGGTGCTGTCGCTAAGCAACTGTTTCCATGGAAGAACTTATGGCGCCATGTCGCTGACGGCGAAAGCAAAATATGTTGACGGCTTTGATCCGCTGCTTCCCGGTACAGGCATGATTGCCTTCAATGACATTGCTGACCTCAACGAGAAGGTTTCTGACAACACCGCAGCTGTATTTATTGAGGTTGTTCAGGGCGAGGGAGGCATTCACCAGATATCACAGCCATTCATAGACCGACTGAAGGAGCTGCGCCAGCAATACAACTTCCTTATTGTTGCGGATGAAATTCAGGCTGGATGTGGAAGAACCGGGGTGTTTTTCAGCTATATGCATGTTGATGCCGATCCCGACCTGGTCTGCCTTGCCAAACCGCTCGGCGGCGGTCTGCCCCTCTCGGCTGTTATTGGTAACGAAAAGGTGGCAGATGTCCTCACCTACGGTAACCACGGCACAACATTTGGCGGTAACCCGGTAGCATGTGCCGCAGGGATTGCCATGATAAAGGCCATCGAAGAGGATCAGCTGATGGAAAACGCCGAGAAAACCGGCAAATATATGCATGACGAGTTGGAGAAACTGGCAATTCGTCATCCGCAGATCCTCGATATTCGCCAATATGGCCTGATGATCGGCATAACCGTTGATAAAGAGGCTAAATATTATGTAGAAAAAGCACTCAGGAAATTTATTGTCATCAACGCAACAAGCCAGAACGTTATCAGGCTTCTCCCGCCTCTGACCATCACCATCGCGGAAGCTCAACAATGTATAAACGCCCTTGATGAAATCTTCACCGAAGAAACAGCAGGCTAACCCTGCTGAAAAAGCAGCCGAGATGCCCCTCGGAGCCGTCAACTATATCATGATTGCCCTTGGGGCACTGGTGATTGCCGCAAGCTACGGAATCATGTTTCTCGAAAGAGAGGTTGACGGTTTTTTCGCACTCTATCTCAGTCCCATCAGCCTTGTAGTAGCCTATGGCTGGATTATCTTTGCCGTCCTCTACCGCCCTACACAAAAAAACCAGGAGTGACTTGGTTGATGCTTGTGCCTCCCTGCAAATGACAAAATAAAATCAGAAGACGATAGCGACCTGAACTGTGGCTGATACACGGCTACTGTTGATGTGCAAGGTTTTTGGCGATTTCTATCAAATGCCTTGTGCTGAACATATAATATATGTTAGCGTATTATATGTATAGGTAAAAATATATTATATTACTGTCGTTGCTAATTATTCAGCAAGTCATAAGGTTAATGTGTTGTAGTTAGTTGCCATATAATTACTACCAATCCAGTTTTGGAGCGATCTATGCCGAAAAACTTTGTTGATTTTCGCCTTCCCCTTGAAGGTCATCTTGACCTGACTTATCGCTGCAACAACAACTGTCTTCATTGCTGGCTGAGAATTCCCCCTGCTGCCCCTGAACAGAAGCGAGAGCTCTCGTTTGATGAGATTAAGCGTCTTGTTGATGAAGCGCGTGCTTTGGGTACAAGGCGGTGGTCAATTTCCGGTGGTGAACCGATGTTGCGGCCTGATTTTCCGGAGATCTTTGAGTATGTCACTGCCAAGGCTGTTTCCTATACGCTCAACACCAACGGCACCCTTATCACGCCGAACCTCGCTCAGCAGCTTAGGCGCAAGGGTACCAAGATGGTTGCTCTTTATGGGGCCACCAGGGAGAGCTATGACTGTGTTACCCGTAATCCGGGCGGGTTTGAGTGTGTCATGCAGGGGTTCCGCTACCTTAAGGAGGCTGGTGCGGGGTTTATTGTCCAGCTTATTCCCATGCGGGCAAACTGGCATGAGTGGGACAAGATGATTGAGCTTGCCAGGTCGCTCAGTGAGCATTGGCGTGTTGGTGCTCCATGGCTTTACCTCTCTTCGTGCCGGGATGCAGGGCTTAATGCTGAAATTTCCAGCCAGCGCCTTGACCCACGGGATGTGGTGGAGCTTGACAGGCCAGATCTTTCCTACGAGGAGTCACACGCGCATGAGTGCGGCCATGGCGAAGGTGACGGGCGGCTCTTTGCCAAGTGTATTGCAGGGCGGAGGGACTTCCATATTGATCCTTATGGCGGTATGAGCTTTTGCTCTTTTCTTAAAGAGCCTTCCATGCGCTTTGATCTTCGTAAAGGCACGGTCCGTGAGGGGTGGGAGGAGTTTATCCCCTCGCTGGCTGATCGTGAGTTCGACTTTGAAGAACATAAAGATAACTGTGGCTCATGCGAACTTCGCAAGGATTGCCGCTGGTGCGCGGTTTATGGCTGGCTGGAGCATGGCCGGTTTTCAGCTCCGGTTGAACATCTCTGTGAAGTTGCCCGTGAAAACCGGCGCTTCAAGGATGAGTGGCAGGTGAAGCATCGGCGTTACTTCAAGATTGCCGGCATCACCGTCAGTGTTGAGAGTGACCTGGCGATTGATGATGCTACTTTTCACTCTAAGTTTGCTTCTTTTCAGGTTGATGGCCCGGGGGAAGACACGGTTACCATCCGCCATCATTTCGGCTTGCCTGACCTGAAGGGAAAGGATCTTGGCAGGGAGCTCTATCGCAAGGCGCCCTGGGCTATTTCCCGGCAGAACGGCTCTTATATCTATCTTGGCATATCGCCACGGGAGAACGACCCTGCACTGCACCGTGTTGCTACTTTTACAGCTGACCATACGCGGGGGCGCATCTACAATGATGATGTTCGTGAGGAGAGCTGGCGCAAAGGGGAGCTCCACTCTCTGACCATGTTTCCTTCTGACCAGATCCTTATTGCAAGGTTGCTGGCTGATCGTCAGGGTTGCTACCTCCACTCGGCAGGGGTGATTATCAATGGTGCTGGAGTGCTTTTTGTCGGCCACTCCGAGGCGGGTAAATCCACGACGACAAACTTTTTGATTGAGGCTGGAGCGAAGGGTAGGATGGAGGTTGAGATTCTTTGTGATGACCGTAACATTGTTCGCCGTCATGGCGAGAGCTGGCGGATCTATGGTACCTGGAGCCATGGTGATGTGCCACTTGTTTCCTCTGCCGATGCGCCGCTCAGGGCAATCTGCTTTATTGAACAGGCTACAGAAAACACCATCACGCATCTCACTGACCGCAGGGAGATTACGCGGAGGTTGCTGGCCTGCCTTATTCGCCCCTTTCTTACTGCTGACTGGTGGGAGAAGACTCTTGACCTGATTGAGCCAATGGCACAGCAGGTTCCCTGTTACGTGATGCGCTTTGACAGGAGTGGGGCGATTGTTGGTGCAATAGAAAAACTTGTAACCTCGGAAGCTCAGGTATCAATGCAGGTAAACACCTGTCCATGATGGATGACGTTGTCAATTACGTACAAAAGCTCAGGCCGCACGAGTTCAAGATATGGCAGGGGAAAAAACCGCTGTTGGGGCAGATAGATATTGAGCTTACCGAGCGCTGCAACAACAACTGTGTGCACTGCTGCATCAATCTGCCGGAGCATGATGCTGATGCTTTCAGGCGGGAGATGAGCAGGGATTTTGTTAAAAATATATTAACGGAGGCAGCGAGCCTTGGTTGCCTGACCGTCCGTTTTACTGGTGGTGAACCATTGCTCCGGCCTGATCTGGCGGAACTCTACCTTTTTGCCCGCCGTCTTGGGATGCAGGTTATTCTCTTTACCAATGCCCGACTTTTTACCGAGGAGCTTGCTCTTCTCCTTGCCAAATATCCCCCGGGCAGGGTTGTTGAGGTCTCGGTCTATGGCATGAGTTCTGACTCTTACGACCGGGTTGCCTGTTGCGATGGCGCATTTGCCGAGTTTCGGCGTGGTGTTGACCTGCTTTTGCAACACAAGATTCCTTTTATCGTCAAGGGGCCGAAGCTTCATTTTCTGAAGGATGAGCAGGAGGCTTTTGAAGCGTGGGCAGCGACCATTCCCGCAATGGAGAGGCTGCCGGGCTACTCCATGAACTTTGACCTCCGCTCACGTCGCGATGACATGCTCAAGAGCGCCCGTATTGCAAAGCTTCGGGCAACACCTGAAGAGAGCGTGGCCATGCTCTCCCGCACTCCCCTTTACCTCAAGGATATGGGGCAGTTCTGCGGCAAGTTCATGGGCCCTCCGGGGGAGAGGCTTTTCAATTGTGGTGCCGGTCATGGAAGCTGTATTGACGCTTATGGTAACGCGCAACTCTGCCTGCCTTTGCGCAATAAAAGTACCGTGGCTGACTTGCATGAGGTGACACTGAAAAGAGCGCTTGAGGAGACATTTCCTGCCATGCGGGAAATCAGGGCAACGAACCCTGACTATCTTCGCCGATGTGCCCGGTGTTTTCTTAAAGGGCTTTGTGAGCAGTGTCCGGCAAAGTCGTGGATGGAGTATGGCACGCTTGATAGACCGGTCGAGTACCTCTGCGAAGTGGCTCATGCACAGGCACGCTTTCTTGGACTTCTTGGAGATGAGGAGAGTGCCTGGGAGGTCGAGGGGTGGAAAGAGCGTGTGGCGGGCTTTGTCGAGAAAAACTGGCCTGAAGGCAAGCTGGGAGCGCATAAGAGTGAAGGTGAAACCATGCAACCATTGAACCTATAAAAAGGAGATTTCGAGATGGATATTACGCTTGACCAAACTGTTGTTACTTCAGAGGATGTTGTGGCTCGTGTTATTGAAGATGAACTGATCATTGTGCCTCTTGTGTCGGGTATCGGTGATATGGATGATGAGCTTTATACCATGAATGAGACTGGCCGGGCAATCTGGTCGCGGCTTACTGGCGAGAAAACGCTGCGTGGCATTGCGGCGGAGCTTGCCGAGGAGTTCAGTGCTACCATTGAGGTGATTGAAAAAGACCTGCTTGGGTTGATCAGGGAGCTGGTGCGGCGGAAAATGGTGGTTGTTGTGTAGCGGGTGTTGTATGATAAAGCAACTCCGCAAGTTGGCAGGCGCTGCGTTACGCCGTGTCCAGTCCGTTGCGCTCTACCGGGTTGCAGGGCGCAGGCTTCTTGGGTATCGCGTTTCCATCCATGAAGCGACTGATACTGACAGGTTGGCCCTGCATCAGTGGTTTAACCCTAAAGGGGATCCGGCAACGGCATTGCACCGGAACCCTCGTATCACTGACTTTGTGGCATACTGCTATGGGCATCTTGCAGGGTTTGTACAATTGGTTCGCTACTCTCCGGAACAATCACCCTATAGAGGTTACTGGCTGTTCAGTCTGGCCGTTAAATCACCGTACAAGGGTGCCGGTATCGGGGAGCAATTAACTGGTGAGGTTATTGCAAAAGCCAGAGGAGAGGGTCAAACAAAACTTGACCTTCTTGTTTATAACAACAACGTTCCGGCCATACAACTCTACCGCAAACTCGGGTTTGCAATGCATTTCATCCCGGAACTTGAGCCGCAGCTTGCAGCCGAGGGTGCAGATTCAGGCCGGCGGCGGGTAGTCATGCGAAAACTTCTGAATGGGCCTCAATGAGTGACAGCTATGTAACATTAAACCAAGAGTCACACACTATGGCTGGTCTGGCCATGGCCGAACTGATGGGGGCGGTGCTGGAGAAGAGTGTGCCGTTCCGGTTTACAGCGCCGGGGTTCAGCATGACTCCCTTTATCCGTGATGGCGACATTATTACCATTGCACCGCTGCCGTTGCGGCTTCAGGCTGGGGATATTGTTGCTTTCATCAATCCCTGCTGCCGAAGACTGACGGTGCACCGGATTGTGCATGTTTCCGAAAAAGGCTACCTCATCAAGGGGGACAACAATCCTGAAGCTGACGGGCGAGTCCAGCTCTCAACTATCATTGGCAAGGTTGTGAGGGTGGAACATGGTAACCGGTCTGTTCGGCTTGGTCTCGGCCTTGAGCGCCATGCTATAGCCTGGCTCTCAAGGCGGGAGTGGCTGAGGCCGGTTATGTGGAGGGTGTGGCGTGTTATTAAACCTATTTGCCGCAGAAATAATTGTCTAACCAGTTCAAAGAGATGACACAGCCATCTACCATCGAAATTCAGGAGTTCCCGCTCTGGGCTAAAATGAAGGAACACCGGGGTCTTTTCTCGTTTGACCTTGAAATTACTGCGCGCTGCAACAACGACTGCCGTCACTGCTACATCAACCTTCCGGCTGGCGACATGGAGGCGCGTTTGAAGGAGCTGACGCTGGAGGAGATCGGCTCGATTGCTGATCAGGCTGTGGCGCTTGGAGCGCTGTGGGTGCTCATTTCGGGTGGTGAGCCGCTGCTTCGGGACGATTTTGAAGAGATCTACATGCTCCTGAAAAGAAAGGGGCTGCTGGTCTCTGTTTTTACCAATGCGACGTTGATCAGGGAGAGGCATATTGCGCTGTTTCAAAAATATCCGCCCCGGGATATTGAAGTGACGGTGTATGGGGCTACCGAGAGGACTTACGAGCGTGTTACCGGGCGCCCGGGATCGTTTGCGGCTTTTACTCTTGGTCTTAAGCGGCTGCTGGATGCCGGCGTCAAGGTGCGCCTGAAGGCGATGGCTATCCGGTCAAATTTCCATGAACTGCCGGCAATAGCCGTATTCTGCCGTAACTATACCAAAGACTATTTTCGTTTTGATCCCCAGCTTCATCTTCGCTTTGATGGCAACAAGGAGCGCAACCGGCTTATCAAGTCTGAACGTCTCACACCGGAAGAGATTGTTGCTTTGGAAAAGGCGGATGATGAACGATTTGCCTCTTTGCAGAAAGGGTGTGATACGCTCATCAATGATAATTTTGCCCATATCGGCTGTGATCATCTTTTTCATTGCGGGCTTGGTAATAGCAGCTTCAATGTTGGCTATGAGGGCACTTTCCGGCTTTGTTCGTCGCTCTGGGCTCCGGAGACGCTCTATGATCTGCGTCGGTGGAGGCTGCGGGATGCGTGGGAGGGGTTTGTGCCGAAAGTGCGCGACATGCGATCGCGGCGGCCTGAATATCTTGAGAAGTGCCGCAGTTGTGCGATCGTCAATCTCTGTCTCTGGTGCCCGGCGCACTCTTACCTTGAAACCGGTGAACTGGACTCGCCTATTGAGTACTTCTGCCAGGTAGCGCGCGCTCGGGCTGCGGCGATTCGGGAGGCGCTCCATAAGGGTAAGGAAGAGGCAACATGAGCAGCATCTCACATCCTTCGGTGCCTCAATCTCCTGAATTTTACTGGAAATGGAGGGGGCAGAGGTGGCGTAAAGCCATTATAGCTTTTGGCATCATTGCGCTCATTGGAAGTCGTGCGATTGGCTACTTTACCGAATCGTACAAATGGGGATCCGGTTTTGTGGTTATCATGCTGCTTGCTGTTGGCATTTTTGCCTTCAGTACCGAGCGGGAGTGGTCTTTGAAGAAACGCGTGCTCTGGCTCTGTGAGCTGCCGGTCATCTATTTTTGCCTGCAATTCATACCATTCGGCATGATTACCGGGCTTCTGCGTCTGCCGATCGGTAACGATGTCATCGGTGCTATGATGCTTGCTCTGCTCACCATGCGGCGTTCGACCTGGTTTGTTGAACCGGGTGATCCTGTTTTGCCTGATGAAGAGAGCTTCAATCATGACAGTGATGAAAAAAAAAGCATGGCGGGGTCATTGAATGAAGATGCAAGTCACCTTACAGGCATACTTTCGGGTCGAGCTGAAAACCTGGGTGGACTTTCCGAGGGTGAATGGCATCAGCTGATTGAGCTGGCGGTAAAAAACGGGGTTTCACAGATGTTGTACAGTGCGGTGAAGAGGGAGGGTTTGATGGCTCCACCGTTAGCGGCTGAGCGCATCCGGAACATTCACCTTGCCAGCGTGGTCAATAATACAAAACGGGTTTACGAACTTGAAAAAATCTTTAAGGCGTTCAGTGATGTGGGTATTACGGTTGTTCCTGTAAAAGGAGCGTGGCTTGGTGAGGCGGTCTATGGGAATATTGCCCTGCGGGGGATGGCTGATATGGATTTATGGTTACAGCGCAAGGAGATAGATGCGGCCCGAAACGTTATGTTTTCACTTGGTTATGCGCAAAACTCTTCAAGAACCGCCAGGCCTCAAGCGTTGCAGGATGCACTGCTTGGGGAGAGCAGCCTGTTCAAGAGGGATGCACCGGTGGTGGAACTTCACTGGAAGATTTTTGCCGGTGAATGGCTCTATCATGCGGCACGGATTGATCGAGAGGTTATCTGGCACAGAACTCTTCCCTACAGAGGGGATACCGTTCGCCAGCTTTCGGTGGAAGATGCTCTTATTTATATCGCTATCCACCTTTCGGTGAGGCACCAGATGTCGGAATCTGCGCTGCGGACACTGCTTGATCTCGATACCGCGCGTAAAAAGCTGAAGGTGGAGTGGGAGATTGTTGCCGGACGATCTCAGGAGTGGCAGGTTGCAACGGCGATGTGGCTTGTCCTCTCGATGCTGGAACGGCTCTTTGGCGACCCGCAACAGGAGCTTCCCCTGCATAAACTTCAACCTTCGTTTTTCCGGCAATGGGTTTTAGGGCGTTTTATCACTCCTCAGGGTTTAGTCGATGGGCTCCATATCAAAGGGTTGCAACGGTTTTGGTTTTTGCTTGCATTGGTTGACAAGCCTCTTGATGCCTTGAAACTCCTCTGGCGGGGGGTGGTTCCTGACCGCAAGTGGCTCGAGCTGCGTTATGGCCTGCAGGATGCACCGCGCTGGAGAGTATGCCTGCAGCGACTCTGGCACCCTCTTTTGATCGTCTTGCACAGGGATATTTGATGCAAGCCACCGTGAACAATCTTCGCTCCAAAATTACCCGGTTGCGCCGGCAGCTGCCTTTCATTCCTAAAACCCTCCGGCTGGTCTGGCAGGCATCAGGAGTATGGATGGTGATCTGGCTGCTTTTGCTGCTTGTTCAGGGTGGGCTGCCGGTTGCCATTGTTGCAATGACCAGGCGTGTGGTTGATTCGCTTTCCGGCACTGTTAAGGCAAACGGAGGGGCTCCATTACAAACGATCTATGCCGTCGGTCTTCCTCTTCTCGTTCTCGGCCTGCTCCTCATTGCCGAGCAAATCCTGAGAAGTGCTGCCCAGTGGGTACGCACCATCCAGAGTGAGCGTATCCAGGACTTCATGACGGGACTGATCCATGAGAAGGCGCTTGCGGTCGATCTCAGCTTTTATGACTCGCCTGCCTCCTACGACCGGCTGCATCGGGCACGTGTGGATGCCATGAACCGGCCCCTTGCGCTTCTCGAAGGGATGGGCAGCCTCGGCCAGAACTCTATCACGCTTGCCGGTATGGCGGCACTGCTCTTCGCCTATTCGCCGTGGATTCCCTTGCTGCTTCTTGCCGGTACCGTGCCTGCGCTCTGGGCAGCACTTAGTTATGCTGTTCGCTTCAACCTGTGGCGTCTCTGCAACACCGCTGAAGAGCGCCGCTGCCAATACGTTGACTGGCTGATCACGATGCGTGATGCGGCTCAGGAGTTGCGGCTCTTTGACCTGGGCAGCTACTACCGGTCATCTTACCAGCAGCTGCGTGCTCATCTGCGGGGTGAAAAAGTGGCGCTTGAAAAACAGAAGCTCCTGACCGAACTTGCAGCAGGTAGTATTGCACTGCTGACGACGGCACTGGCCATGCTCTGGATGGTCTTGCAAAAAATCAGGGGTCTGGCAAGCATGGGCGATATTGTGCTGTTCTACCAGGCCTTCGGGCAGGGGCTGCGGCTCATGGCCAACCTTCTCCGCAACACGGGCGATATCTACCAGAACATGCTTTTCCTTGAAAACCTGTTTGAGCTGCTGAACACCACGCCTGAAGTCTCGGACCCGCCGTACCCGGTTCCTGTACCGGCTCTCAACGACTCCGTGCGGTTTGAAGAGGTTGATTTCAGCTATCCGGAGAGTGAACGCACTATTTTACAACGCTTCAGCCTGACCCTTAAAGCGGGCAAAATCGCCGCCATTGTCGGTGAAAACGGTGAAGGCAAAACTACCCTGATCAAGCTGCTTTGCAGGTTTTACGATACAAAAGAGGGGCGTGTTACGGTCGATGGCGTTGACCTTCGTGAGCTCAGCCAGCAGGAGTGGCGCCGACAGATCACCGTTCTCTTTCAGGAACCCGTGCGCTACCATGTGACCGCTTCACAAAACATCGCTCATGGCGATATCGCAGGCAATCGAGAGAGTAGCGCAATTGAGGCTGCGGCAAGAGCTGCAGGAGCGCATGAAGTGATCAGGCGACTGCCAAAAGGTTTTGAGACGGTATTGGGTAAATGGTTTGGAGGGGCTGAACTGAGCGCGGGCGAGTGGCAACGGGTAGCACTTGCCAGAGCTTTTCTGCGCAAGGCAAAACTGATCATCCTCGACGAACCAACCTCCATGCTTGATGTATGGGCTGAAGCCCGATGGTTCACCCGCTTCCGAGAACTGGCCAAAGGGTGCACTGTCCTCATCATCAGCCATCGCCTCACCACCGCCATGCAGGCTGACACCATCCACATCATGCGGAATGGCCGGATCACTGAATCAGGAACTCATGAAGAGCTGCTGAAACAACGAGGTAGATATCATGAGGCTTGGGAGGGCAGGAGAAGGGAGAATATCTGAATTTGTTATTCCTGCCCAGTCAAACCTAACTCATTCGGCGGTTAGTCTGCAACGCCTGACAGAACTTGCCTGGCGGTTTTATGAGCGAAAAGCCTCTCTGGAGAGAGTTCGGCAGTAGGTCATCCGATGGCTCCGCTGGCTGCATGGCAATCTGGCGGACTTGGTATCACCAGATACTGGTTCTATCTCCTGAAACGACTCGACATCACTGGGGCCGCGATAAAAACCTGATACTTGGATGGTTTACGACCACCCTGGCACAAGCAAGGTTATCTTGGAACATAATGACTTGTAGAAAGAGTCGACGCAAGAGCGTTTTTTATGTCATGATCCTATACTCGATGGACACGAAGAACACTCTTGATAGCAGTCCCCGTCGACAGCATTTGGTGCTGAAATTCCCCCGCCACCCTTACATACTGATAGGATCATTTCCTCTGGGTTATTCCTTAGGATAACTATAATATGAGGTGTATCCCATTTCTTCCACATTTTTTCCATGTTTCACTCCATTAAAATTGTTTCATATTTCCTTGATCAATTACATCTAATTCTTATAGGAGCCTGTTCTTCTCCGCATATCAGCACCTCCTTCGCTGGCCGTCAAGTAAACCCTATAAGGGTGCGCTATAGTCTAACAATTAGCCTCTCTGTCGGACAATTACGGCAGAAAATGGAAATTGAAAAACGATCAACTTTTTTTATTCTATAGTGTAAAATAACGAATATTTCTGTAATTGATGTTGTAATTCTCTTGGGTTGACGTAACCTTTAAGATAAATGAAGCCACTCAGAGTGGCTATAGGACGACATTCATAACATACACTTTTCGCCCCGCCCCCTTTACTGTAAACCCAATTATTGATCTTTCTTCTCTGATTAATCCATAAAACCAAAAAAAAACCACCAGAAAACATGCAAGGTTCATTGTGGTAATACTTAACTCTAAATCTTATGAGTACTGCGGCTCTCTCTATCTATGAAAAACTTCCGTTAGTACAATCGGCACATGACGTTTGCATCTCCATGCATCCAGCGTCCTGGCCAGTCGGATGATCATTGTTTGGTATCATCTTGCATGCCGTAAGGACACACTCTTGTGATTGATTTCGCTGAATGCAGGTTAATTCCGGCGTGACCCAAAATTTAGCTGACGAGCTCATGATGGTTTGCATTTGATTCTTAAGATGTCAATCTTTAACTTAGTGTCTGCTGAAAACAAGTGGTACCGCACGCCGACTCTGAGCATTGATTATTAAAAACATTACTACCCAAGGTAGTTGAGTTCTTGCAGCCTCCGAGCAGGGATTCTTCCAATTTTGAACGCAATAGTGGAATAAGCAACGGTTTATCCCATATCTTGATAAGTTTCATATATCTGGCATTTTGAAGCATCTGAACTTTTTACTGTTTTCGGCATCATCTAATAAGAATTGAGGCTTTAGGACTTCAGCTTTTTAGAACTTTATACACCCTGGCATCCACTTGTGCAGATTTCATTGTCAGAGCAACTACTGTCCATATATTATGCACTTATCGGTAAACCGTCGCCTTTGCAACCTCTTAATAATAATTCCTGTTTTTTCGGGTGCATAATGACAACAAGGCACAGTATAACCCATATCTTTGTGTGTTTCATATATTTTGCGCATAGTTGATAACCGCACATATGTTGTGTTCTATTGCGGAAGTATTTCTATTTGGAATTTTACGGTGAGGGGAGTGCTTCACATGCTGCACCTATCGTTGAACATCCAGAATAATCCGCGAATTGAGCACCACTGCTTCCAATTTTACAAGTGGTTGTTAACAGACTTTCTTGGTCCCTTGCGCGCGCCAAAATAAATAGGCATGGTGTAATCCAGATTTTTTGGTAGTTTTGCATGGGAATTAGCTCATTGGATGTTATTCTGAATTTTCTTGACTCTCGGCACTCAGGACTCAGCACTGACTACATGGTGAAAGCGCAGTCATTCCTTCTCTAACTACTCGCCATATCAAAGCAAACAGAAGAGCATCCATAGAAGCAATGAGAGACATAGGGCTGGACTCCAAAGCCTGCGCCATAATTTTTACATGTTATTAAAACTTCTTCTTGCAGCCTATGGCGCACCAAGACTACGATCTGAGGTGTTGCCCATGGAATTTTGGATTGGTTTGCCATTTTCCTAAGAGTTTATGGTTATAACTTAGCTCTTCTAATGTATAGGGAAAACAGGTAATGGTTATAGATGAAATGTAAATAAATAATATGTTTTTTTTAGCTTAATCAAGCTGGAATCTTATCGGTACGGTAAACCATACCTTGATCGGGCTGCCGTTCTGGATACCGGGGTAGTATCTGGATTCCATAACGGACTTGATGGCAACAGCATCAAACACATCACAGTCGGCAGGAATGCGTTTCATAACCTTTGCCTTGACTGGCCGCCCATCTTCTCCAATCAGCACACTGACAAAGACCTTTCCCGTGATGCCGGCAATTCTTGCCATTTCTGGATAGGCGGGCTTTTTCTGATCAAGAAATCCGGGCATTTTTTCACAGGGAACAAACATCGGCACCTCATCTCCCGATGAGGCTGTTCCACCACTTCCTGAACCGGTGCCCTGGGTCTGAATCGCCTGTTTCAACTCTTTCTGGGTAGCCACTGTCTGTTCGTGCGGTGCCTCCTCCTCGTTGACCTTTTTGATTTTCCCTACATTCGGCGGCGCAACAGCCGATGAAGGAGTCACAGCAAGGGGCTCAGGAGCGTTGAGCGGTGGCGGTGGCGGAAGCTGCGTTACATTGGTTACCACTTCATAGCACATGACCATCGGCTTGGTATCTTTGTCAAACAGCCCTGTCAATGAGGCAATGCTCTGCCAGTTGGCTGTAACAAGCCAGAAAAGCCCGAGAAGCACAATAGCAGAAATAACCCCATGACTGAGAAAGAGATGCGCCTGACGGCGGAGCACAAGATTGCCGTAATGCAACTGCCGTAAACGGTCAGTATCAAGAAACTCCTCTCCGAACGACCATGAAAGCGCTTTGTCGCGAAAAGTTTCCTGATGATTTTTTTCAAATTTAGAAGCCACGTGAACAAACTCCTTTACTTATTCGGACACTTAACCAGCTCTTTTAACTTCCATCGCATCCTGCTCGGTAAAATCATCGAGGCTGAAGCGGTCAATTTTCATAAGGTTCAGCTCGTCGATAATATCCACAAGCTGTTTATATTTTGCTTTTTCGCTAAGCTTGACAACAATCACCATTTTTTTATTATCTGCGGTCAGCTGCTTCAGCAATCTGCGCAACTCACCACTCAACGACAACTGACGGGTATCGTTAGCGTCATAAAGAGGAATTTTTTTGGGCACTTCATTACCAAGTGAGCAATAAGCAATTCCGTCACCGGCAATCCTCATGGTCATGACATTGTTTTCTGCAACCTTGACTTCCAGCATTTCCGGAGGAATGTTGATCTCCATGGTATTGGATTTCGAGAAGGTTGTTGTCAACATAAAAAAGGTCAACAGTAGAAATGCAACATCGACCATCGGAGTCATATCGAGATGAAACCCGATTCGTTTTGACCGCCTTCTCCCCTTTTTAATGCCGCGGCGTCCATTTGGAGAATCAACAATGCCCATCTCAGCGAACCTCCCTTTTAAGGACAGTAATCAGGTTGAAGGTGAGCAGATTGGCTTTTTTGTAAACCTTGATAACATGGTTCACTGCCTCAAAACCAGCATCGGCATCAGCCTTGATTACCGGACGAAGTTTAGGGTCGGCAAAGCGCGCCATCACCACATATTTGTCGAGCTCATCACCTTCAACACGAAAGCTTTCGGCAAGTTTGAAGTTTTTCAGGGAATCTGCAATGGCTGCCGCCGGTAATCCTGCGTTTTTAAGCTTTGACTTGACAACAGCGTTGAATATTTTTTCTCTTGACTGCTGGGAGGATACTCCCATGAAAAATTTGTTTTGCGCACTTACCGTCACCGTCAGAACATTTGATTCCGGAAGCTTCTGCACCGAATGTGAAGAGGGCAGGGTTATCTTGACTACTTCAGGTGGGCGGAACTTTGTAGTCAGCATGAAAAACGTCAGCAGCAGAAATGCTACATCCACCATCGGCGTCATATCAATGCGAAACCCAATTCTTTTTGCCTTGATCCTCGACATCAGCAATTATTCCGATTTACCGGTTCCAAGAGTCTGTATGATATAGAAGGCAGCTTCATCAATCATGTAGTTGAACCGGTCAACCCGGCTGGTAAAGACATTATAGGCTACTATACCCATAATGCCGCCGAAAATACCAAGCGCTGTATTAAAGAGAGCTTCGGAAATGCCAAGCGAGAGCTGAACTGCATCAGGAGCACCGCTGGTTGCCATGGCAGCAAAGGCACGTATCATGCCGAGCGTTGTCCCCAAAAGTCCGACCATGGTCGAAATCGAGGCAATAGTGGAAATCGATACCAGATTCTTTTCCAGTAAAGGCATCTCCATAATCGTAGCCTCCTCAACTGCCTTTTCCATCTCGCTTATCTTTTTGTCCCGATCGGTTACATTGTATTGAGAGAGTTTTTTATACCGGTCAAGCACTGCGCGAAGCACTGCTGCCAGAGAACTCTGGTGGTCATCACATTTTGCAATGGCCTGATCGATAAGACCAGCGTCAATATCCTGTTTGAGACCATGAACAAATTCCGGAATATTTCCCTTTCCCGATGCCTTGTTCAGAGCAATGATACGCTCCACCGTATAGGCGATCACCATCAGGATGAGTGACATAAGCACCGACACCACCAATCCCCCATTAAACACAGCATGAAACATTGAGCCCGGTGGTGTACTGCCCATCCAGTAATAAAATCCCAGCGAAACCGCATAGGTTATTGCAATAAGCAACCCTGTAAAAAAACCATGTTTCATAGAACTCGTATTTTTTTTATCTGACCAGGAGTTAACCAAGGTATTGTTGAACTAACCTGTAATTTACTATACTGTAGTGGACTTTCCTGCCAGGCAGGTGGAAAAGTATTTATTGCGCAACTCAAATAACAGACTTAAATTTAATAAATAAGCTTGTGATTTTTTAGCAGTAATCAGTTATCGCAAGAAAAAAACACGTGATCCTGCAATACTATCACTGACCGAGAACAAGCACATGATTCCTCACAGCATTATTGATGATGTCCGGCAGGCGGCAGACATTGTTGATATTATTTCTGATTACCTGACTCTTCAGCCGGCAGGCCGCAACTACAAGGCTCTCTCACCCTTTACTAAGGAAAAAACTCCCTCTTTTGTTGTTTCGCCCGACAAACAGATCTACAAGTGTTTTTCAACCGGAAAAGGAGGCAATGTATTTTCTTTTGTGATGGAAATGGAAAAAGTCTCCTTTCCTGAAGCAATCGAGCTTGTTGCTAAACGAACGGGCATCGATATCAGCCGATTTACTGAAAAAAAAGAACGAGATCCGGCACTTGAAGACAGCCGAACTGAAACCCTCCGCTGGGCGGCAAAGTTTTTTCAAAGAACCCTGGAAAGCGAGGCTGGAAAACCTGGCAAAATCTATCTTGCAACAAAACGAGCCCTTTCAGAACAAACGATCAAAACCTTTGGACTCGGTTATGCCCTGGACTCTTGGGACAGCCTTTTCAACGAAGCAAAGCGGGCTGGCATACCCCTTGAGCACCTCACTGATCTCGGACTTGTAACACAGAATAAACAGCGAAACTCATGGTATGACACCTTCCGCAGCAGGGTGATCTTTCCTGTTTTTTCAGTTGGAGGGCAGGTCGTGGGCTTTGGAGGACGAACACTGCTCGATGACCCTCAAACACCAAAGTACCTGAACTCGCCGGAAAGCAAGCTGTTTGAAAAATCAAAACTTCTCTATGGACTGCACGCAGCAAAAAATGAGATCCGTCGGATGGAAACCGCAATTCTTGTCGAAGGGTACATGGATGTGCTTGCCCTTCACCAGGCAGGTTTAGCCAATGCCGTGGCCTCATGCGGCACCTCACTGACCCGTTCCCAAGCAAAAATTCTGCAGCGTTACACCAACCGGATACTCTTTATGTATGATGCGGATTCAGCCGGTAAAAAGTCAATGATGAGCGGTCTCGACACACTGCTTGCAGAGGGCATAACCCCCTTTATTGTCATGCTTCCTGAAGGTGACGATCCCGACACTTTTGTTCGCCGTGAAGGCAGGGAGAAATTTCTGCAGTTCGCGGAAGAGCATATGCTGCCATTTCAGGATTTTCAAATCCGTTTTTTTACGGAATCAGAGAATTTTGCACAGCCCGATAAAAAATCAAGGGCCATAAGGGGTATGGCACACACCATTTCACTCATCCCCGACCGAATCCGACAGGAACTCTATCTCCAGGAGTTATCCACCAAACTTGCAATCAGCCAGCAGGCTCTCCACGAACTACTCGGCAAAGAACAGGCAGTGCAGGAAAAAAAAGCAGTTTCATCAGAAAGCCGACCCTCTCTGGAGCCACCCCGCAAGCCAACAGCAGGCATCTCTGTGCTTGAAAAAACCTTTTTAAAAGCGTTGCTTGAAAGCGCGGCTTACGGAACTGTTGTGCTGGAATTTGCTACTTCGCATGAAGCAATGCTGGAGCTGCCGCACAAGGAGGCTCAGGAAATTTTTACCCACATGGTTCAACGCTACCACGACATTGCAAACAACAGGGAGGATCATATCGACATGACAACCGAAATAAGCCGCTTCAGCAATCCGGAATCGAGGGATCTTGCATCCGGCTTACTGCTCGACCCGCCGGTCAGTAATAAATGGCTTGAACAAGCTGATGTGCACTCGGAAAATGCCAAGCGCTGCCTCACCATGTTTCTTGACGCCTTCAAAAACCTGATCCTCGAACCGCTGATCCGTCAGAAAATAGTGCTCACAGAACATATCCGGATTGAAAACGATACCGAGAAGGAGATTGAACTCTTTAAGGAAAAAATTGTGCTCGACAAAAAAATCCAGAAAACTTCAAATGATCTAAAAAAGATGATTGCAACGATTCTTGAAAACAGCTGAACCCATCAATCTGGCTCAAAAACACCTCTGGGCACCAAGGAGAAAGTTCATAGAGGTTTCCGGAGCTATTTCCTTTTTTTTCGAGACATATAATCGGACGAATCGGAAACAGAATAATAAAAACGCACTCCATCCAGGCATGTCGATGCTTAACATTTGCTTAATTCGCAATGCATACACTTACATTTATTTCTTTTCTTGACCAATTAAGTCTATATATTTTTCTTCAATTTTAACCCTGGCCCAATTTGTTTTTCGCAAGAATTTCAGGCTGGACTTAATACTTGGATCATTATAAAAACAACGAAGTTCTATCATTTTATAGAGCTCATCCCAGCCATAGTGATCTACAAGATCACATAGTATTTTTTCAAGAGTTAATCCATGTAATGGATTATTTGGTTGATCATTCATATTTCTGTATTTCCCATATATTCTTATGACGTTTGATTAATCAACAACCCCGTAGCAGAGCTACGGGGTATGAGTACATTTTTTTATCATTCTTTAACGAAGCAAAGCTTCGGGGAATATATCCCATAGAGATTTAATTCAACGGCATTATTAGACCTTATCAATCCGCATCTGCTCCTTGGGGGTATCGTACAATATCACCAAAATACGACAACAAAAAAAAGAAATGTCGGGGGCATTATGCTCATGACATAGGTTCGATTTCACGGAGAAGGTAGTCGGCGAGGTCGAGGGTATGTTCATGCTAACAGTGATGGTCTGAGAGATGGGGCTTTTTTTGTTGCCGAGCTGGGGCTCAGCGTTCCCAGGTGGCAATAATCCCCTGAGAGACCTTTTCCTGAAGATAGGCGGGGAAGTGCAGGCCGCTGCCATGATTGAATTCTGAAGGGACTATCTATCGTTTGCTACGTTTTGTGGAGATAGATATATCTCCTTACATTCTATCATGTTAGAGAAGAATCAAAAGAGAGAGAGTCCAAGTAAGGTTCTCTCTTCAGAATCTTGGTATAGTAAAGGAAAAGCCCCTTCGCAAGTTGGGGCTTTTCACGTTAAGATAACCAAGGTAGAGCTACTGTCAGACGCAGTATCCAGCAAGTGGATGGCTGAGACAAAGCTCCCTGATCTCCTTTCTGACTGTCTGGCATATCTCCGGAGCATCGGGCTTTTCTGCTGACAGGAAGACACGGTCGATAAGTTCGGCGATTGTCTTGCAATCATCTTCCTTCATGCCTCTGGTGGTCATGGCAGGTGTACCGATACGGATACCGCTTGTAACGAATGGAGACTTGTCGTCAAAAGGAACCATATTCTTGTTAACGGTAATGCCTGCTGCGTGGAGAAGGTTTTCGGCGACTTTTCCAGTGACATTCTTGTTGCGCAGGTCGAGCAGCATGAGATGGTTTTTGGTTCCTCCGCTGACAATGTTGTAACCAAGTTCCGTAAACGTTTCAGCCATGGTCGCAGCATTTTTTATAACCTGAGCTGCATACACCCTGAACTCAGGCTGGAGAGCTTCACCAAACGCAACCGCCTTGCCGGCAATAATATGCATGAGTGGACCGCCCTGAATACCTGGCATCACTTCAGCATCGATCACCTCAGACATCATTTTCAGGCGTGAACCGGTTTTTGTCTTTATGGTAATACCCATTGGGTTTTCGAAGTCGGTGCCCATCATGATCATACCGCCCCTCGGTCCGCGAAGGGTCTTGTGCGTAGTGGTGGTGACAAAATGACAATGCGGCATGGGGTCGCCCAGAAGACCGGCAGCAATAAGCCCTGCAGGATGGGCAATATCGGCCATCAAAAATGCTCCAACCTTATCGGCAATGGCTCTGAATGCCTTGAGATCGAAACCCTGCGAGTAAGCACTTGCTCCGGCGATAATAAGTTTAGGTCGAACCTTCAGGGCAAGTTCCTCAACCCTGTTCATATCGATAATACCACTCTCGCGATCAACGCCATAGGAGTGTGCATCGAAGAGCTGGCCGGAAAAATTAACCGAACTGCCGTGGGTGAGATGTCCTCCATGAGACAAATCAAGCCCCATGATAGGATCGCCTGGTTTCAGGACAGAGAAAAGAACCGCCATGTTGGCGCTTGAACCGGAGTGAGGCTGTACATTGACATAGTCGCATCGGAAAAGCTTTTTAGCGCGATCGCGTGCAAGGTTTTCAGCAACGTCGACATATTCGCAGCCACCATAATAGCGCTTGCCAGGATAGCCCTCTGCATACTTGTTGGTCATCACTGAGCCACAGGCCTGCATGACTGCACGGCTGGTGAAGTTTTCCGAAGCAATCAGTTCAAGTGTTTCATTCTGCCTTGTTGTCTCATTGGCAACAGCCTCAAAGATTTCATTATCCTGCATTTGAAGGATGTCAGTATCCATCGGTGTCTCAGTCCTTTTCCTGACGGAAGTTTACGGTTTTTGATTGTATTTGTTGATAACAACTTTTCTTCCATTTGTTAACCCTTGACAGGGTCATTGCCATATGAGCAACCAATCATATGGCCCATCTTGTCGCGCTTTGTATCAAGATAGGTTTGATTCAAAGGATTTGGAACCATCTCAAGTGATATTCGTTCGACAATTTCCAAGCCATACCCTTCAAGACCAACCACTTTTTTCGGATTGTTGGTCATGAGCCTCATCTTTTTAACACCGAGATCCTTGAGTATCTGTGCACCGATACCGTAGTCGCGGAGATCAGCCTTGAACCCAAGTTGTTCGTTGGCCTCAACCGTATCAAACCCTTGATCCTGAAGGTTATAAGCTTTCAGTTTATTGACGAGACCAATACCACGTCCTTCCTGCATAAGGTAGATCAATACCCCGCGTCCTTCTGCTTCTATCATGGTGAGCGCTGAAGCGAGCTGGTTACCGCAATCACAACGCAGGGAGGCAAAAGTATCTCCTGTAGCACACTGCGAGTGAACCCTCACAAGAACTGGCTCATCAGTGGTAACATCCCCTTTCACAAATGCCATATGATTCTGCTGGTCGGTAAACGATTCGTAGGCAATAAGCCTGAACTCACCATGAATCGTCGGAAGCCGTGATTCAACCGCACGGTGGACAAGTTTGTTGCGCTGCATCTGATAGGCAACAAGTTCCTTGATGGTAATAAGCTTCAACCCGAACTTCGCCTTCAGCTTGATCAGTTCCGGAAGTCTTGCCATACTGCCATCATCATGCAGAATTTCACAAAGCAGACCAACCGGGCTGCATCCTGCAAGCCGTGCCAGATCAACCGCAGCTTCGGTATGCCCTACTCGTCTTAGTACACCTCCATCCATGGCACGAAGTGGAAATATATGGCCTGGACGGGAAAAATCATCCGCTTTTGAAGATGGATCGCCAAGCATCTTGATGGTCATGGCACGATCAAAAACTGAGATTCCGGTAGTTACTCCTTCGGCAAGAGCATCAACAGAAACAGTAAAATTGGTTTCATGCTGGGAGGTATTTCTCTGAACCATCGGATCAAGCTGAAGCTCTTTTGCTCTGTCCATGGTGATAGCCACACAAAGAAGTCCGCGGGCCTCCTTGGTGATAAAATTCACCATTTCAGTTGTGACCCGATCAGCCGCACCAATAAAATCGCCTTCATCTTCACGATCCTCATCATCGATGACAATAACCAGTTTACCCTGCTGAATATCTTCTATTGCAGCATCAATAGTATCGAAATTCTTTTTATCCATACCCGTAAATACTCCTTTTTTCAACAAGAGAGAGAACATAAAAAACAGTGTAATGTAAAAAAAATCCTGAACCATTTGCAGGCAGGAAAAAAAGAAGAGTCGGGAGCAGCCAAGCGCCAGCTTTGAGAAGCATAAGCATTTTTGTATAATGCACCGGTTTTTTTATACAAAGGTGAATTGTTACCTTTAAACCATATCATGAAGCTTCTTAAAACTCATAGAGATTGCATGACCATTCAAGCTTCCGACCTGACACAAGAGATTATTGATCTTTCCCGGAAATTCCCGAAAGAGAGGCTTCTGCATGCCAAACAAAACGGCTTTTCCGATTTTCAGCTTGCAAATATTTTCAATACTGCCGAACCATCGATACGAGCACTCAGAAAACATTACGGCGTTGAATCTGTTTTTAAAACCGTGGATACCTGTGCCGCAGAGTTCGATGCAAAAACACCCTACCATTATTCGACATACGAAGAGGAGAACGAATCAGTTTCCTCCAACCTGAAAAAAGTCATTATCCTTGGTGGAGGCCCGAACAGAATCGGCCAGGGTATTGAGTTTGACTACTGCTGTGTCCAGGCGGTATTTGCCCTCAGAGAGGCTGGCTATGAAACCATAATGATCAACTGTAATCCGGAAACTGTTTCGACAGACTACGACATAGCCGATAAACTCTATTTCGAGCCACTCACTTTTGAAGATACCATTCGCATCATAGAGCACGAAAAGCCTCTTGGTGTGATTGTCAGCTTCGGAGGCCAGACGCCGCTGAAGCTCTCAGCCAAACTTCATGAGGCTGGTGTAACCATTCTGGGTACCTCGTCAAAAGGTATTGACCTGGCCGAAGACCGTAAGAAATTCGGAGCACTGCTTGAAGAGCTTGATATTCCTCATCCCGAATATGGAACAGCGATAAGCTTTGAAGAGGCCAAGCTCATCACCAGAAGAATCGGCTACCCTGCGCTGGTAAGACCAAGCTATGTTCTTGGAGGCCGGGCAATGAAAATCGTCTACAATGACGATTCGCTTAAAGAGTATGTCGATCAGGCGCTTTTTATTACTGAAAAATATCCTCTCCTCATTGATCGCTTTCTGGAAACAGCGGTTGAATTTGACATTGATGCCATTGCCGACACTACTGACTGCGTGATCAGCGGCATCATGCAGCATGTTGAGGCCGCAGGCATACACAGCGGTGACTCCACCTCCATTCTTCCCTATCACAACATCAGCCCGAATGTCATTGCCACAATGAAGTCCTATACCCGCACTTTGGCCAAAAACCTCAAGGTAGTGGGACTGATGAACATTCAATATGCCGTGCAGAATGAGAGTGTCTATGTTATTGAGGTCAATCCAAGAGCGAGCCGAACTGTTCCTTTTGTCGGCAAGGCAACCGCCATACCGGTGGTAAAAATTGCTACTCGTGTCATGCTTGGTGAAAAACTCAGCGATCTGCGAAAAGAGTATGACCTGAAAGATTGCGATGAACTTGGCTTGAAACACATGGCCATCAAGGAACCGGTCTTTCCGTTCTCCAAATTTGTAAAATCAGGAGTCTACCTCGGCCCTGAAATGCGCTCAACCGGTGAAGCGATGAGCCTTGCCGATGAGTTTCCGGAAGCCTTTGCCAAAGCCTATCAAGCAGCAAACATGCAGCTCCCCCTCTCCGGAGCAGTCTTCATCAGTGTAAACGATCAGGATAAAAACCAGCGCATACTGGCCATTGCAAATGCACTCTTCCGTATGGACTTCGATCTGATAGCCACAGCAGGTACTCACCAGTTTTTGACAGATAACGGCATAGAGTGTAAAAAAGTGTTCAAGGTGGGTGAAGCCGGGCGCCCAAACATTTTCGACATTATCAAGCACGGAAAGATTAACTTTGTCATTAATACCCCAAGAGGCGAAAAAGCCCTGCACGACGAAGAGGCTATAGGTGCAGCATCGGTATTAAGCAATGTTCCGTTTGTCACCACCATTGAAGCAGCAGAGGCATCAGTACAGGCCATTGACTGTATCCGCCATCAGGAGTTCGGTGTTAAAAGTCTTCAGGAGTATGCTTCCTACCGTAACAAGTAATAAATAGAGTGACCATGCCTGCACTGCAAAAACATCTTGACGAGTCAATAAAGCTGGAACTGAACCTTGCCAAACTCTACACCATTTTTCATGACTCTTTTTCTGAAGATGAGGATTTCTGGTGGGAGTTGACAATGGAAGAGCAAGGGCACGCATCATTGCTTCAGCAGGAGAAAAAACAACCACAGCCTATGGAATTTTTTCCGGATAACCTCTTGTCAACAGACCTGCAATCGCTCATCGATACCAACACAAAGATTACAGCGCTTATCAATAAATATTCAGATGCACCTCCGTCAAAGAACGAAGCATTGCAAATTGCTCTCGATCTTGAACTGGCTGCAGGTGAATCCCATTTTCAGCAGTTTCTTGACAGCCCGACCAACTCCCTTTCCTCAACTATTTTTAAACAGCTCAATCAGGAAGATTGCGATCATGCCGAAAGAATTCGCAGCTACATGAAAGAAAACAAATAGAATAAGAGAAACTAATACCACTCACTCCGTGTTAATCTGTTATCAGTTTACCAGATAACAAACTCAATCTGCAGGAGGAATTACCATGCTCAGCAAAGCACTTCAAAAAGCATTCAACGATCAGATCAATCACGAACTCTCCTCTTCATATCTCTACCTCTCTATGGCTGCATACGCCGAGTCGCAGAACCTTCCCGGTTTTGCCAGCTGGCTGAAAATCCAGACCAAAGAGGAGAGAGAGCACGCCATGAAACTCTACAAATTTATCAACGAGAGAGGAGGGCGTGTTGAGCTTCAGGCAATTGAACAGCCGCCTTTGGAATTCAAATCACCAACAGCGCTTTTCGAGGATGTGCTTAAACACGAACGCAAAATAACTGTACTCATCAACAAGCTCTATGAATTGGCACTTGAGGAAAAAGATTACGCTGCACAAGTGCTTCTCCACGGCTTTATCAGCGAGCAGGTTGAGGAAGAGGCCACTGCATCAACAATCCTTGAAACCCTGAAAATGGCTGGAGAGAAAGGACATGCCCTGATCATGATGGATCGACAGCTTGCCCGTAGGGGTCAGAGCTGAACCCTGACAGTATAACAAGATCATCTTACGGTATGGCTGATTTTATAAGTCAGCCATACTTTTTTTATGTTTTCACGGGAAGTGTGATGAATTTCTGAGTACAGCTCCCCATCCCTTCTATAAGCAGTTCACTGTAGCAGTTGGGGTTGTATCGAAAACTTCCCCCATTGATAAAGGTTATATCATTAACCCCATAGGACTGAAACCGATGAAAATGACCATGCAGCACTAGCCTGGCATGGATAAGCTTCATCACTCCAAGAAACTCATCACGGTTTTTCAGTTCCATGGTCCAGTCGAAAGCCTGGTCAATGGGAGAGTCAGTGCCGTACACTTTGTAAGCGTGATGACAAAGCCCAATAACAAAACAGTCGGAAAGAGATGCGAGAGCATGTGCATGACTCAAGGCCCGCAACTCTCCCGCGCTGATTGAACCTCTTGCTCCAAGCGGGTTATCGGCAGGGTACCAGGGATAAACCGAGTTAAGGGCAGCAATGGCAATCTTTACCGATGAATAGTTTATGATCTTGATAAATGGATATGCTTTATTTCCCTGCTCTTCACCGGTAATCAGTTCCTGAAAAAAAACACAGAACTCAAGAACCTTGCGATCAAAAGCCTTTTTTCTTACCCTTTGCAGTGGATTCAGCGCATTATAAAAGCGCATCTCCTCTTCAAGATTGATCAGATCATGATTTCCAGCAATCACCGTTGTCCTTTCCCATTGATAAAGACCATGACTTACCAGTTTTTCCCTGATAATTTTCCAGTCAGCAGGGTTTGCGCTGTTGCTGAGATCACCTGAAATGACAAGATGATCGTACCCTTCTGTGTTGAAATGATCGAGCATACGATCAAGAAAGCCGAGCTGCCGACGATCCTGCATACCGGAAATATGAAGATCCGATATATGCGCTATTTTTACTACCCCTGTAATCAATTTTTTATGGCTTGCAGTTTTTAATTCTAAAACACTAAATTGGCCAATACAAAATGCCTGTGGCACGAATTTATCCGACATGATAACCATGCCGCTATAGTAGTAATAAAGATAGTACCTTTCATAAACCCGGTTGCAGAAAAGCAAACATTATCCCTCTCAAATATGCAAAATAAAATAACTTCCCTTAAAGCCCTGACAAGAAATTTATGGTGGTCGTGGGATACAGAGGCAAAACAGATTTTCGAAGAGCTCTCCCCGCTGCTTTGGGAAAGAAATAACCATAACCCGGTTGAACTCCTAAGGCATATATCCAACGATGAACTTGAAGCGCGCTGTAGTGGTGAATTCGGCGACAAGATAGAACGTGTTTATGCACGTTTTACCGCCTACCTCAACGAAAAAAACACCTGGGCTGAAAATAACGCACCGGAAATTGTCAGGAACCCTGTCGCTTATTTCAGTGCGGAGTTTGGTATTCATGAGAGCGTCAGAATTTATTCCGGAGGACTCGGTGTGCTTGCCGGAGACCATCTGAAATCGGCCAGTGACCTCGGTATCAACTTCAAAGGAATCACCCTGTTCTACAAAGAGGGATACTTCCGCCAGCACCTCAACCAGGACGGATGGCAGAAGGAAGATTATCCACTGCAATTGTCTGAAAACCTGCCTATTGAAAAAGTAACAGACCAGGAGGGCAACGACCTGATTATTTCCGTTAATATAGCGCAAAGTGAAGTTTTTGCACAGGCCTGGAAACTTAAAGTTGGCAGAGCAACCCTTTACCTGCTTGATACCAATATTGCGGCAAATGAATCCCACTATCGCGATATCTGTTGTAGAGTTTACGGCGGTGATCAGAACATGCGCATCAACCAGGAGATTCTACTCGGCATCGGCGGTGTAAAACTTCTTGAGCAGCTCGGCTTAAAACCTGCAGTCTATCACATGAACGAAGGCCATTCCGCTTTCCTCACGCTCGAACTTCTCGCCATGGAGCTGAGAAAAGGAGTATCCGATACAGAAGCAATGGAAAATGTCCGCTCACGTTGCGTCTTCACAACCCACACTCCTGTACCTGCCGGTCATGACCGCTTCTCAAGCGATATGATGCATTACACCTTTGACAAGTACCTCTCAACGATCGGCATTAACTTTGATGATCTGATGAGGCTTGGAGCGGAAGACAAAAATAATATCTACGGACTTTTCACCATGACGGTGCTTGCCCTCAACCTGTCGCGATCGGCCAACGGTGTATCAAAGCTGCATGGAGAGGTATCACGCACCATGTGGCAGCACCTCTATCCGGAAAAGCCGGTATCAGAAGTTCCAATTGGCCATATCACCAACGGTGTGCATGCCAGCAGCTGGACTTGCGGCTATACAGACAGTTTCTGGAAACAATACACCGACAGCGTTGATGACATGAGTCTTTCACACGAGGCAGCTGAAGCTGTTCTGGCTAAAGTCACCGATGAAGAGATCTGGTCGCTGCGTTACAACCTGAAGCGTAACTTTATCGATTTCATGGACCGATATCTAACCAACCAGTTGTTTCATCAGCATACCAATTCAATACACAGTGAATACGACGCATTGCGCTCAAGAACAAACACCTTCTCTCCCGACGTTCTCACTATAGGGTTTGCAAGACGTTTTGCTACCTACAAGCGCGCACCACTAATTTTCAGAGATTTTGAACGCCTTAACAAAATCATCAACAGCTCGACCAGACCGTTACAGATTGTCTTTGCCGGTAAGGCACATCCTCATGATGATGCAGGAAAAGACTACATCCGCCAGATTGTTCACCACTCACGCAGACCTGAGTTCAGCGGCAAGGTTATTTTCCTTGAAAACTACAACCTCGGTGTTGCAAAACGGATGGTATCGGGCGTTGACGTCTGGTTGAACACACCGGTAAGACCTATGGAAGCAAGCGGTACATCGGGTGAAAAAACCGTACTGCACGGAGGACTGAATTTCAGCGTCCTTGACGGCTGGTGGCCAGAAGCTTATAACGGCGAAAACGGTTTTTCAATCGGCAACGGCGAATCGTTTGAACACCATGAAGAGCAGGATAGTTTCGATGCTGAGAAAATGTACTCTGTGCTGGAAAACCAGATCATCCCGGCATTTTACGAACGCAACGAGAATAACATACCTCTCCAATGGATCAAAAAAATCCGGAATGCCATTGCAACCATTGCTCCGGAATACAATACCCATAGAATGGTCAAGGAGTATGCAACCAGCTACTACCTGAACAGAAAATAACGGAGAACTGAACGGTTTAGACATTGCCGCATGCTTTTTTATCCCTGTTTTGGCTAACACCGGATCAGGGATAGGAGATGCGCGATAAACAACCATCACGCTTCATCCACTCTTCTTCAAGCACCAATCAATATGAGCCAACACGGAACCGCCAACTCTGCACCCTCCGCAGCACTCTCTCTCGGCCGTGGTCTTGACCTGAAATCACCGGTACTCCTTGCATCAGGCACAGTTTCATACGGTGAAGAACTCAGTCAGCTCTGCGACTTTTCAAAAATCGGAGGCATTGTAACCAAGGCAATTACCCTTGAACCAAGAACCGGCAATCCTCCCCAGCGTATCGCCGAAACTCCGTCAGGCATGATCAATGCCATAGGACTGGCTAATGTCGGAATTGAACGTTTCATTACCGATAAAGTCCCTTTTCTCCGTACTCTTGATACCGCAGTCATTGTCAATATTGCTGGACGTTCTATCGACGAATACACTGAAGTAGTATCGAGGCTGAATCATGTCGAAGGTCTCAGCGGCTATGAAATCAACCTCTCCTGCCCGAACGTCAAAGGCGAGTGCATGATTATGGGAGTCAGCCGGGATGCGACCTTTGAAATTGTCTCGGAACTGCGCAAAGTAACCGACAGGCACCTCATGATCAAGCTGACACCGAATGTCACCTCCATCAGCTCCATTGCTCTTGCCGCGGAAGAAGCAGGTGCCGATTCCGTCTCACTCATCAACACCGTTGTAGGCATGGCAATAAACTATAAAACACGAAGGCCACTGCTGAAAAACATTACAGGAGGTCTATCCGGACCAGCAATAAAACCAATTGCTCTTGCAAAAGTATGGGAGGTCTTCAACGCTGTCACCATTCCGGTGGTTGGCATGGGAGGCATAGCAGGATTTGAGGATGCCATGGAGTTTCTGCTTGCCGGAGCAAAAGCTGTGCAGATTGGCACCATGAACTTTGTCTACCCCGATATTGGCAGCAATATTGCCATGGCCATTGAACAATATTTTTCTGCTTCAGGTGCGATAGCTCTTGGGGAATACTGCGGAAGTCTTGTAACTGACTAAGAGAAAAAGGACTAAAGTGACAGATGGGACAGATGGGAGAAGAGGTTGTAAGGCCTGTATGCTATCGTCTCCAGCCTCTGGTATTTGAATAGTACTTCCTCGGGCGCCGAGTGAGAATTTTTGAACCTGGACGCTGGTACTCCCGAGCATTTCTTTGAGTTGAAAAAGATGATGTATTGTTGATTAATTCTGAGATAATTCTTGATTCTGACTCCCTTATGTCAACGTCCGATGGACCGGCATCAGCAAGCAGCTTGACAATGAGAGGTGCGCATTCGAAGACAATAAAAAGCATGGTGATAAATATAATCGCATTGGCAGAAGATCGGCTCACATCACTCGACGAGTGAGTCAATTCAGCCAGCGCCCAGTTCCGGTCAGCAAAACCAGCAAAGGCAGCTTTGCGGTCAAGACTCTCATCAGTCAACATCATCTGATTGTTGATACCTTCGGCAGCTTTCTGCCTGCTCATATACCCATGCAGTTCGGCAAGCTGTGACGCCAGAAACTCAAGCCTGGTCTGCTTTGCCGTCACAACCATTTCCTTGTTTTTTGCATAGGTACCATATCCCTGCACGCCAGAGGTCGTTGAGGTACGGGAACCAAAAACCTCCTGTTTCAACTCCTCACGTAAACGATTCACCTCACTGCTCAGCTTGTCGTACTCTTCCTGAAAGGTTTTTATCTGCGCAAGTTCAATGGCATATTTTTCGGTAAATGACTGCTGGACTTTTACAATCCGCTCTTTTTGCTCTGAAAGATAGCGCGCACGAAGCTGCTCATGGATCTCCTTGTCAAATATTTTCAATTCAAGAGGACGGGCAATAACAACGGCAATCAGTACAGCAAAGACCAGTCGGGGAGAGGCCTGCAAAAACTGTTTCAGCCCTTTGGAGGTTTTGTTGATACCGGAAACAATTGAACGATCAAGATTGAGGATTGCCAAACCCCAGATAAGACCAAAAAGAAGAGACCACCATTCGCCATAAGCACTGCCGGCAAAAACAAAATAGATGGCGTAACCTCCCGATAACGCAGCAAAAAGCGCCGTAAAAAAAATGGTTGCCCCTATACCAAAATATTTGCTGTGATCAGTTGGATATTTTTCAATAATGGAAACCGGAGTTCCGGCACACATCCAAAAAAAACGCTGTAGTCGAAGAAAGATCATACAGAGTCCCTCGCCTCCCTCTGGCTATGAAAATTTTCAGAAAAATATAACACTGCTTAAACGGCAATCTTACAAACAGACAGTATAAAGGAAAAACACACTCTTATTTTACAGCTTTTTTCGGAGAGTTCTGCTATCAAATTCTGATTATTCCCGATTTATTCTATCTTTGATACCCGGCTGATATAACATTTGAATATAATAACTATGCGCATTGGAATTGGTATTGATGTCCACCCTTTTTTAGAAGGTCGTAAGCTTGTAATCGGCGGTGTTCATATCCCTGGAGACAAAGGACTTGACGGTCACAGTGATGCCGATGTTCTGCTTCATGCAGTCAGCGATGCACTTCTTGGCGCAGCTGCACTGGGAGACATTGGCCTGCATTTCCCAAATACAAGTCAGGAATTCAAGGATATCGACAGCATGATTCTGCTCAGGCATGTCGGAAAGCTGCTTGAAAAGCATGGCTACAAGACCATGAATGTCGATGCCATGCTGCTGCTTGAAGCGCCAAAAATTGCTCCATATATTACAGAAATGCGTAAAAACATTGCACGCTCTCTCGGTATTGAAATCGGAGAGGTCTCTGTCAAAGCAACAACCAACGAAAAGCTTGGTTATATTGGTCGTGAAGAGGGTGCAGCTGCACATGCAGTATGCATTATCCGTTCTCTCTAAGCCCCGACTTCGCCCCTGAGAATGCTCACCGGCATATAGCGCGTAGCCTTTCTGGCCGGGCTCCAGGAAGAGAGCACCGCAATCAGAATGCCAAAAACTATCACAATCAGGTGAGCTTCAGGCTGTTCAATAATAGTAATTCTATCACTTTTCAACACTCCAGCAGTACTTGCCTCGAAACGGATTGAGTCAACAAGATGGCAGATCACATGCCCCATCGGGCTGCCAATCACCACCCCTAAAACACCGATCATAAATCCTTCAAGCATGAAAATGCGGGTGATAATCTTCCCCTGCATTCCCATGGAGCGCAAGATGGCTATATCCTTTACCTTTTGCAGTATCACTGTTGTCATGACCGATGAAACACCGAGACCCGCCACAATAAAAACAAACCCAACCAATACCAAGGTAATCATGGCATTCCGGTTGTAAAATTCAATAACGTTACGGTTGGTTTCATCCCAGCTCTCGCTTTTGTATCCGCTCAACGCCTGCACCTTCGCAGCCGTCTCGGAAGCACGCTCCACGTAAGCCGTTCTCAACCCAATGCCGGTAACAGAATTCGAGGCAATCCCCTCCATTCTCTGGGCAAGAGAGAGATTGATATAAGCCTCCCGCTCATCCTTGGCATTAAAGCCACTGCTGAATCGACCGACTATTGTTACAGGAAACTCTTCGCTTTTTTTTGTAACAAGCACAATTCTGTCACGGTAGCCTGCATTAAGTTTTTTGGCCAGAAGATCACCAACAAGAATGCCATTCGGTGTATAGGCAAGCTCTTCAAGAGCGTTTTTGTCAAGCAGATTTTTTTGCAATCCGGCAATATTGGCTTCAAGATGAGGGACAACACCTCGGGCAACACAGGGGGTAAATCGGGTTTTATTACGTGCCAGCAGTTTACTGAGCACAAAAGGAGATATACTCCTTAACTCTTCAACATGACGAATACTCTCAACAACCCCTGCATAGTTCTTGATAACCTCCTGAACATCCAGATTAATATTCTTGGTTACCATAGCCACCACTCCCCCATGCCTCTCAACAATATTTTCAGGCACCAGTGGAACAACCCTTTCAGCGCTGATCAGCACATGCGGAACCGTATCAATGACCTTGGCAATAACATTCGATGAGGAACCCCGTGCAACTGAAATGGTAGTCACCAGCATAGCTGAGCCTACAGCCACACCAAGAGCAGTGAGGATGGTCTGGCGTTTTCTCTCCCTGAGATGCACAAATGCAATCCTCGCCTGATCCAGGTAATTCATATCAAAATCCGCATTTCACTCTTTTTCCGGGAAAATCAGCTGTTATTTAATTTTGAGGCTTGTTGTTGAAAAATCACGCAAAAAATCTATTTTAACTGCCAGATGCAGGAAGAATTATTTTCCTGACAAATAAATGAATTTGACCATTAAATACTAACCTTAGCATTGAATAGGAGATCATAACAGTGAAAAAAATTGGCATTCTAACCAGCGGAGGAGATTGCGGCGGGCTCAATGCAGTGCTGAAAGGCGCAGCAATGATGGCTCTGGCAAAAGGACTTGAACTCTACATCATCCCTAACGGCTATGCCGGCCTCTACAACCTTATTGATCAAGAGACAATTGTCCTTCTTGACCAGGAGCGTCTTGATCGGTTTGACGCAAATTTTGCCGGTTCCGAAGCAGGACATTCAAGAGTTAAAATCAAGGCAATCAGCAATCCTGAAAAGTACACCCGCATCAAGGCCGGTATGAAAAAATTCGAGCTTGACGCTCTTATTATCAGCGGTGGTGACGATTCGGGCAGCGTGATGGTTGATCTCAACCAGAAAGGAATTCAGTGCATCCATGCGCCGAAAACCATGGATCTCGACTTGCAGACCTACTCAGTCGGCGGCGATTCCACCATCAACCGTATCGCACAGTTTGTCCATGACCTGAAAACAACCGGTAAAACACACAACAGGGTGCTTGTTACCGAAGTATTTGGCCGTTACGCAGGACATACAGCTTTTCGCAGCGGCATAGCAGCTGAAGCAGACTGTATTCTTATCCCTGAAATTCCAGCTGACTGGGATATTGTCTACGAACACCTCGCCGAACGCTTTACCCGCAGGATCAGAGAGAGCGATGTCCATAGCGGAACCTACACCATTGTTGTTGCTGAAGGACTGAAAAATGCAGACGGTAGCGATATCGTCGATGAATCAGCAGGTATTGATGCTTTCGGCCACAAAAAGCTTGCCGGAGCAGGCAAATTTACCGCCCAGGAAATTCAGAAAAGACTGAAAACAGATCCCGCCATTCCGGTGTTCATGAAAGAGACCGGCATGTTTGTCGAAGGAATCTACGAAATTCCAGAAGTTCGCGTTATACAGCCCGGCCACCTTGTCCGCTCAGGCAACTCGTCAGCATACGACATCAACTTCGGCTTTGAAGCGGGAGCAGGTGCAATACTACTTTTGCTCGATGGCAAATCCGGTGTAACAATCTCCAAGGTCAAGGGACGCAAAATCGAGTTCATTGAATCCGGCAAAGCAATTACTCAGCGCCATGTCGATCTCGAACATGTTGCCATGTATGAGTCTCTGGGCATCTGCTTTGGACGCAAACCGGTAGCATTTGAACCAATTCTTAGAGAGGTAGAGGGAGTTTACGAAAGAATCTACTGACCCCCGGCAGGTAACCCTAAAGAAAAGCCCCCTTCTGAAAGGAGCGGGGGCTTTTGATTGTTCTGCTTTTCTATACCAAAGAGTTCCAATCACCCGATAACTGAAGAAAAACACCGGCATTTTCTTTTAAAAAACTCAAAACAAGCTATCTTTGAGTTTAAGGCCGCTAATGTTTTAACACCCAATACCTGCATCATGAACAAGACAGCTAAAATCTGGATGAACGGCGAACTGATCGACTGGATTGATGCAAAAATCCACATTCTATCGCATGTTGTCCACTACGGTTCATCAACCTTTGAAGGAATCCGCTGCTACGAAACCCTTAAGGGCTCAGCAGTACTTTTTCTGGACGAGCACATCAGACGTCTCAGAGACTCTTCAAAAATATACCGTATTGAAATTCCCTACTCCGAAAAAGAGCTGAAGGACGCCGTTATCAGCATCATTCACGCCAACAGTCATAAATCCTGCTATATCCGTCCACTTGTGTACCGCGGGCAGGGAGCTTTCGGCGTCAATCCTCACCGGGCATCTATCGAAGTTGCCATTGCCACATGGGAATGGGGCGCCTACCTTGGAGAAGATGTCCTTGAAAACGGCGTTGACGTTCGCGTCTCCTCATGGAACAGGCCAGCTCCAAATACCATGCCAGCATTGGCAAAGGCAGGAGGCAACTACCTGAACTCGCAGCTCATCAAAATGGAAGCTTTGATGGACGACTATGCCGAAGGACTCGCTCTCGATGTCAACGGCTATGTTTCCGAGGGAAGCGGTGAAAATATTTTTGTCATCCGCGACGGGATCATCTATACCCCAATGTCGGGCCAGTCGATTCTTCCTGGCTTTACCCGTTATGCCGTCATGCACATAGCAAAAGAGCTTGGTTATGAAGTCCGCGAAACGCTTATCCCGCGTGAAGCACTCTATATTGCCGACGAAATCTTCCTGACTGGCACCGCTGCAGAGATAACACCTGTCAGAAGTGTTGACAAATACCCAATCGGCAATGAAAAACGTGGCCCGATTACCGAAGCACTGCAACATGAATATCTGAAAATCGTCAAAACCGGCGAAGATCCATACAACTGGCTGACCTTCATCTGAGCCCGGCAAGGCAGGCATGAGCTGGAAAAACATTATAGGTCAAAAGCAGCAGACCCGCATAGTGCGGAAAGCACTTGAAACAGGTCGATTTGCTCATGCCTATCTTTTCACCGGCCCTGTGGGGTCGGGAAAAGAGTCGGTAGCCTTTGAAATTGCATCTATCCTGAACTGTCGCTCCGAGGACGGTTCCAGCAGTGAAGGAGCATGCGGAATATGCCCGGACTGCCTGCTGATCAAATCGTTCATGCATCCAAATGTCGAGTATGTTTTTCCTGTAGAATCAGCACTGCTAGATCCCGGTGACTCCGTAAAAAAAGAGAACAAGCGCTTTACCGAAGCAAAAGAGCGCTACGATGCACTGATAGAGCAAAAAAAACAAAACCCCTATTTTTCTCCAGCCATGGAACGTTCCATGGGCATTCTCACTGAACAGATTATCACCCTTCAGCATAAGGCCGCATTTATGCCAAGAGAGGGAAGCAAGAAAATTTTTATTATTTCACAGGCCGAAAGGCTGCACCCTTCAGCCGCAAACAAGCTGCTGAAACTCCTCGAAGAACCCCCCGCCCACGTTATCTTTATTCTTGTTTCTTCAAGACCTGAAGCCCTGCTGCCGACAATCCGCTCACGATGCCAAGCCATAAAGTTCTCCCGAGTTACCGCCGTTGAACTCAGACTCTGGCTGCAACAAAACCGCCCGGAAATCATCGATCCTGAGTTGAGCTTCATCGTCAGCTTTTCGAGAGGCAACCTCCGCCTGGCATGGGAGCTTATCAACAGTCGCGACAGCAACCCATCTGAAACAGCTACCATTATGCTCCGCGACCAGGCGCTCGACTTTCTTCGGAAGGTACTGACACCAAGCCGATTCCATGAAGCCATTACTGCCTGCGAACAGAACGCAAAAAACCTTTCGCGCAGCGATCTCACGCTTTATCTTGCCGCTCTCCTACTCTTCTTTCAGGATGTCAACCACCGCAGGATTAATCCCGACTTTCAGGGAGTGAACAACCCGGATATTATCGGTGCAATTGACCGTTTTGTAAAAAACTTTCCCAATCCTGATTTCTTCCAGATATCAACCATCACCGAAGATGCCATCCGCAGCATCGAACGCAACGCCAGCCCCCTCCTTGTGATGGCATCTTTTACTGTTAACATCAAGGCATTGCTGAAAAGAACTTGAAGAGAGGGAATGGACTGAAAGGACACAAGGGACAAATGGGACTTATGGTCTTTTTTAGTGAGGTGTTGCATAGAGCTTGTTCGTAAATAAGCTCTTATAGCTTAGGATTGAGGATTAGCGGTGGTTGAGTCGAGCCAGTTGAGATAGCCGGGTAATCCACCGGTTACCGGGAGCTTGATGATTTCGGGCACGTCGTAGGGGTGATACTCCCGGATATAGGCTTCAAGGTCGCTGTAGCGTGCTTCTGTGGTCTTGATATACAGAGCAACCTCGCTCTCTTTCTGCATCGCTCCTTCCCAGAGAAAAAAGCTCCTGATATCAGCCATCTGTACGCATGCTGCAAGTCGGTTGTTAAGAATACCGTCCGCAAGATTTTCAGCTTCTTCACGGTCAGGAGCGGTGATAATAACCATGCAATAAGGAGTGTTCATTGTGTATCAAGCAATGCTGTTATCATAAAACGAGAAGCTCTTTGCTGGAGCCCTGTAGCGGTAGAGCACCATGCGGGCCCATTACTACCGTGTCCTCAATCCGCACCCCGAATTTTCCAGGCAGATAAATACCAGGCTCAATGGTAAATACCATATTTTCCTGCAGCACATGCTCCCCTTTCGGGCTGATCCTGGGCTCCTCGTGCACCTCAAAACCAACACCGTGGCCAAGGCCGTGGCCAAACTCGTTGCCGTAGCCATGAGCTTTGATAAACCCGCGAACCTCTGCATCAAGCTCTTTGGCGGTCATCCCACAGCGCGCCGAAACTATTCCGAGCTCCTGTGCCTCTTTGACAATTCGATAGACATTGCGGGCTTCGCTGGAAACATGACCGAGGGCAACTGTTCTTGTCTGGTCGGAGGCGTAGCCTTCATAGACACATCCCATATCGATAACAATCAACTCTCCCGCCTTGAATGTTGCCGTTGAAGGCTTGGCATGAGGCATGGCAGAGCGAGGCCCTCCAGCAACAATAGGGTCAAAAGAGTCTTTTTCTGCTCCAAACTTTTTATGCTGAAAAGAGATCTCGGCTGCAATGTCAAGTTCCGTAGCGAAGAGTGAGATCATTGGTAGCACTTTTTCAAAGACAAGCTCGCTGATTTCAGCCGCACGACGCATCTTCACCAGCTCAAGCTCATGCTTCACCATTCTGAACTCGTCAAAAAAAGTATCAACCGGTATCACCCGCTGCTTGCCATGAAGTTGTTCAATCAGCAAGGTAGCTTCGTGCCAGGTAATATTGTCCGACTGGAGAGCAACAGTTTCTCCGAGATGATAGCGCCCAGATCCAAGTTCTGCAGCAAATCCATCACCGGCAATAACCACTTCGGCCACATCAACTTCACGGGCAGCATGCTCCTTATATCGGAAATCCGTAAACAGCCAGCTTTTTTCACGTGTAATGAGCAGTCTTCCGTTTGAGCCGCTGAAGCCGGTGAGCCAGCGGATAACAGAAAGGTCGGTAACAATACAGGCATCGAGTGCCCTGCTCATCATCTTCATGAGCACCATGCGGAGAGCTTCTTCTCGAAATGGTGATATCTGTTTACTATCCATAAAATCCAAAAGTTTCATACTTTTTACAGCGCGACCATAATCAGCCTTTTACAATACAATCAATTCTTCTTATTATTTACATTTACAAATATTCGCACTCATTTGCCAACCAATACGCTCAATGCCGCAAAAGAAGTTACTGCAAAAGCTGCTTGCAGGAGAGAATTATTCACAGGAAGAGATGACATTCTGCATGAACAGCATAATGGATGGTTATTTTTCAGAGATTGTTATCGCTGCAATGCTTGCCCTCCTGCAGAAAAAAGGGGTTACCCCGACTGAAGCTGCCGGTGCATACTACAGCCTTATGGCAAAAGCCAACACCCTCATCCTTAATGATGATGTGGTCGATACCTGCGGAACCGGCGGTGATCATGCAGGTACCTTTAATATTTCAACAACTGCATCCATTATTGCCAGCAGTGCCGGTGTCAGCATCGCCAAACATGGAAACCGTTCGGTAACAAGCAGTTGCGGAAGTGCCGATGTTCTTGAAGCACTCGGCTTTGCTATCGACCTGCCCCCGGAAGCGACAAAAGAGCTCTTTGAACAGACAGGATTTGCCTTCCTCTTTGCTCCCCTTTACCACCCTTCAATGAAAAAGGTTGCCAATATCCGCCACGAACTCGGCATAAGAACCATTTTCAATATTCTCGGCCCACTGATTAATCCCGCAAGGGCACAACGCCAGCTTGTAGGTGTCTTCAACAGGGAACTTATGGAACTCTACACAGAAGTGCTTGTACAGACAGGAACCCGACATGCCATGATTGTGCACTCCATGACTGAAGAGGGTATCGCACTTGATGAGCCGAGCCTCAACGGGGCAACTGATATTATTGAAATCCATAACGGCACTGTCACCCGCCATACGGTCTATCCTGAAGATTTCGGACTGAACAGACACGCTCTATCAGAAATCCATGGAGGCAACAGGGATGAAAACGCACTCATTATACGCAATATCCTTGACGGCAGCGCCCCTCAGGCACACCTTGATGCAGCACTCTTCACCACTGCCATGACCTGTTATGTTTCAGGAAAAGCAGACTGCATCAATGATGGCTTTATCCTTGCTAAAGAGGCCCTGGAAAGCGGTCATGCCGGGAAAAAATTTAACGACATCCTGAAAATAAACGCTGAACTCTCTGCAAGACACAAACTGGCTGTAAACTAAATTCTTATCTTTTTTGCCAAAAAACTTGTATACTAACTGCCTTGTTTTAAAGCCATAGCAAGAATCATTATACCCATTAACGGACGCGCTAAACGCTAAACCCTGAAATGCATCAAAGCATCAGCGACAAGCTTCGCTCATCAGGAGTGAGCGATTCCAGGCAAAAGGCAATCCAGAGGGCTCTGGAAAACGTCAACAAGCCAGGATTCAGGATTGAGCCCTCCGCAATCATTCCGCTCATGAAGCCGGTTACATGGTTCCCGCCCATGTGGGCATTTGCCTGTGGTGTGGTATCAACCGGCGAAGGTATTGCTGCAAACTGGTCTATTCTTCTGCGAGGCGTTCTCCTTGCCGGGCCTCTCATGTGCGCCATGTCGCAGACGATGAACGACTACTTTGACCGGGAGGTTGATGCCATCAATGAACCAGATCGTCCTATCCCGGCAGGTAAAATTTCAAAATCTGCCAGCTGGCTTATTACGTTCGCTCTTATCGTTACAGGTTTTCTTGTCGCTCTCTCCATTCACCCCTATGTCGTTGTCATTGCTTTTGTCGGTGTGCTCATGTCGCACGCTTACTCAGGCCCACCTATAAGGGCCAAAAGAAACGGCTGGTTCGGCAACCTTATTGTCGGGCTTGCTTACGAAGGAGTCGCATGGCTTACGGGTAGCTTTGCCATTACGCAAGGGATTCCTTCGCGTGAAACCATTGCACTTGCCATTATCTTCTCCCTTGGTGCACACGGCATCATGACACTCAACGACTTTAAATCAGTTGTTGGAGACAATATCCGCAAAGTTGCCTCCATTCCTGTACAGCTTGGCGAAAAGAGAGCCGCTATCCTTGCTGCGGTTGTTATGGATGTCGCTCAACTTGCAGCAATCTCCATTCTGCTTCTCAAGGGATCCCTGACAGCAACCGTGATTGCCCTGATACTGCTGGTCGCCCAGCTTCCAATGCAGAAAATCCTGATTGCAAACCCAAGGGAAAAAGCTGTCTGGTACAACGCTTTCGGCACCCTGCTCTATGTTTTATCCATGATGGTTTGCGCTGTCGGCATCAGGCCCTGAAACAATAGGTTTCGGGATTGCAAAACTATTGTTATATTCCGAATCGTTTTTTTAACACCAATTGATTGCACCATGTCTAAAGTTTGTTTTCTGACCGGCAAAAGACCAAAATACGGTAATACGGTTTCCCATGCGAACAACCATGTCCGTACCCGTTTTGAGCCGAACCTCCATACCAAAAGAATCTGGATCGAAGAGGAAAAGCGGTTTGTAAAGGTTAAGCTTTCAGCTAAAGCCATGAAAATTATCGCAAAAACCGGAACCGCCGAACTCGCCAAGCTGCTGAAATAAGCTCGGACATAGACGATTATTCACTATTTTTTTAAAGGCTCAATCATCAAAGGTTGAGCTTTTTTTTGTCGATGAAAAAAAAGATAATCATATACACCGACGGTGCCTGCAGTGGCAATCCCGGAAAAGGCGGCTGGGGTGCACTCCTGATGTACGGCTCGTCCGTCCGTGAAATTTCAGGATACTCACCTGCTACCACCAACAACCGCATGGAACTCAGCGCAGCCATAGAAGCGCTCGAAGCACTCAAGGAGCCGTGCGAGGTTCACCTCTACAGCGACTCAAGCTATCTGGTCAACGCCATCAATGAGGGGTGGCTGAAACGATGGACAGCCAACAACTGGCAAACAGCGGCAAAAAAAAAAGTTGAAAACATTGACCTTTGGCAAAAAATCCTGACGTTAATTAGAGTGCAGGAGGTTACCTTTCATAAAGTTAAGGGCCACAGCGACAACCCTTACAACAATCGCTGTGACGAGCTGGCCCGTCAGGCAATTAAAAACAAATCTTAATCAGCTGCAGTATGCCAAGGAATCCAGAACCTGAAGCAACACCCGAAAAACGTTCTCTGAAAAAAGGAGCAGGACTCCTCTTGTCAATAAGTGTTATTGCGTTTCTCTGCTTTCTTGCTGTTGTTTTCTGGATCAACAACCCTAAACCACGTCTTCAGCCTGAACCCCTCACCCCTGAGCTTAAAACAATTATTGATCACATTCCTGGAAAATCAGATGCCCTGATCTACATTGGCCTTAAAGATATCCGCCAAAGCAGCCTCTGGCAGAAAATCATTCCAGACTCCCTGAAAAAAGCCCCGCTCTTTCAGCCCAAAGGTCAGCTTGACTACCTCATGAAAGCTGCAAAGATAAACCCGGCAATCGACATTGATACCCTGCTGATCAGCTTTAAACGCCATGGGTACAAAGAACAGGACTTTCTGGGTATTGCATGGGGCCCTTTTTCAAAAAAAATCCCGGAATCCTTTCTTAAATCACACAGCACAACCACTGAAACCATTGGCGGCCACCAATGTTACGCCCTCGACCGCACTCTCTGGCTCTGCACACTCAGCCCGCGCAAAATAGCACTGGCAAACAACAGAAAAATGCTTCAAGAGTTCCTTGTACCAACAGGAAGTTTTTACCAGAGGGACTCACTTACCACAACACTGATCAACAAAGCGGTCTACAAATCAGATCTCTGGTTTGCACTCCCCTCCGCAGTCTGGACCATAGGAGCTCTTCAAAGTCTCACTTCAGCAAACCAGGATATTAAATCCCTTGGCAACCTGAACAGTATCCAGAACCTCGCACTCTCTGTTAAATTCAACAATGGCATTGAGGGGCAAAGCGAATGGGTCTACTCAACCAGGCGGGGAGCCTATTTCGCATCCACTTTCCTCTGGGGCGCAGTAAAACTTTCAGAGCTGTCGGGCACCAGAACAGCTGGACAGACAAAACAACTGCTTAAAAAAATCGAGATCGAGCAGAATCTTGAATCAGTCATCATTCACGCCAATCTCCCTCTTGAGCTCTTTCAACATGCAAGAGAGAACCGGTAGCCAGCTATAGTTCAAGGAGTATCACGCATAAATAAAAGCGATGCTCCTTTCCAGCGAACCCGCAATTGCCGCCCGGCCATAACCATTTTTCCGGGCTGTGTATTTAATAGATCAACAAGCTTCTGAAGGGTCTGAGCATCAACAGAAGTATCCATATCCTGTAAAGCCCTCTTGAAAACCTCTTTCTGCTCAAAGATCATGAGCCGCTGCAAAGCATGGACATCAAGCTTTCCCTCCGTAAGTGTCAGCCCTGGCTCCCGCTCAAGAAGGTTCTCAAAATAAAGCTCAAGAAACTCTTCAAGCTCTCCCGCCTGTTCCGAAAGTCTCTGAAGCGATGGCATAAGTTTATAAGGAAAGCGCTCCTCAATCAGCGGAATAACACGGTTTCTGATAAAATTCCGGTCATAGTCGTTGACCAGATTGCTCGCATCTGTTCTGCTGGCAATGCCTTTTTCTTTCAGATATGCGATAATATCTGCTTTATGAAAGAGGAGCATCGGTCTGATGATTTTACCATGACGGGCCCGGATACCTTTCAAGCCCATTAGAGAGACCCCCCTGAAAAGATTAAAGAGCATCGTCTCGGCATTATCGTTGACATGGTGGCCGGTAGCAATCCTGCTAAACCCATGCTCTTCCATCACACGCTCAAAAAAAGCGTACCGCAGAATTCTGGCGCTCTCCTCAACAGACCTCTTTCTCTCCCTGGAATAGTGCAAAGTGTCAAACTGCTCAACAAAACACTCCAGACCAAGCGAAAGGCAGTGAAGGCGCACAAAGCGCTCCTCAGTATCACTCTCATCGCCGCGAAGCTGAAAGTTGCAGTGTGCCACGGCAATCTCACAGCGCAGCACTGGCTGTACCGCACAAAAGAGTGAGAGCATGGCCATAGAGTCAGGCCCTCCGGAAACAGCAACAAGAACTCTCTCGCCATCTTCAACCAGCAGCCTTGTTCTGACTTGTTCAAGAAACTTTTTTTCCAGGCTATTCACCTTTTCACCGCTCTCATACCTTATTTGAAATAAAAATTATGAGTTAATCCTGACCCTGATTGCAAAAAAAATGAAAATATATTTCACCTTTTTTTACAGGTACAAGATAAATAATTATCATGGGGGGAGTTATCATGAAATAACCGATCATAGACAAAAAGAGATGTTTACTCCCTACGGCAAGAGCACCATGATAAAGATTTTTCTCCTCTGCTTTCTCATCGGCGCTGGCGCCCTGCTTTTCCCTCTCTGGGCCAGAATATCACTCCTGCTTACCGCAGGTATCGCCATCCTCTTTACCCTCTATTTTTTTCGTGACCCGAAACGGAATATTCCCGCTGAACCACGCGCTATTCTGGCACCTGCCGATGGTAAAATCCTCCTTGTGCAGCAGCATGACCATAACGTTCTCGGCAAATCCTCGACGCTGGTCAGTATCTTTATGTCACCATTCAACGTTCATGTCAACCGCATACCGCTCAGCGGAAAAGTTATTCATCTGCGCTACTCTCCAGGTCAATTTCTGATGGCGTTCGACGCCCGAAGCATGGAGAGCAATGAGAGAATGGAGATCGGCATTGACAACGGAGAGATAGAGCTGTTCTTCAATCAGGTATCCGGTTTTTTAGCAAGAAGAATCGTCTGTAAACTTCAGAGCGGTGAAACGGTCAAGGCGGGCGAAAGGTTTGGTATGATCAAGTTCGGTTCGAGGGTCGATCTCATCTTTCCTTCTTCAGTTTCAGTAGTAGTTCAACCAGGCCAGATAACCCGCGCCGGAGAAACAATTCTTGCGCGATATTGAGCAGACGCAACAACACCAAGATGCCCGGCCATGCTTTTCAGCCTTTATATCAAAAATTACGCACTGATCCAGGAGTTAACCATTGAGTTCACGCCGGGATTAACCATTATTACCGGAGAGACCGGTGCCGGTAAATCCATTCTTATTGGAGCACTGAGTCTGGTACTTGGTGACCGTGCAAGCAGCGATCTGGTACGATCGGGCACAACCAAAGCGGTCATCGAAGCGGTATTCAAAGAGGTTCGCTCGAAAAAGATCAATACCCTTCTGCATTCAGCAGAGATAGAAACAACAGCCGAAATCATTCTCCGCAGGGAGCTCTCAACGGGCGGCCAGTCCCGCTGCTTCATCAACGATACACCGAGCACGGTAGCACTCCTTAAACAGGTTGGAGATGTACTCATTGACCTGCACGGCCAGCATGAACACCAGTTGCTGCTGAATGCCGAAACGCATGAAACCATGCTTGATGATTTCGCCTTCTGCGCACCCGAACTGACCGCATACAAAGCAGCCCTTTCAGCGCTTCAGGCAGTGCAGCATCAACTGGGCAAGCTTAAAAAAGAGGCAACAGAGATCCACGACAAAAAAGAGATGGTTGACTTTCAACTGAACGAGCTCAACGCTCTTGACCTGAAAAGCAGCGAGAACGAGAGTATCGAGACCGAAATAACACTGCTTGAAAATGCCGAAACCCTTTTCACTCTCAGCACTGATCTGAGCGAACTGCTCTACGACAGCGAGCACTCTATTTATTCCTCAATAGCTTCAGGAGTCCAAATCCTTGAAAAACTTGCCGGCATTGACAAACGCTTTGAGATCCATCTTGAGGAGACCCGTACGGCCAAAAGTATTATTGATGAACTTGCACGCTTCACCCGCAGCTACCGCTCAGAAATTGATTTTAACCCCGACAGACTTGACTCACTGCGCGAACGCCAGCTCAAGCTTCAGCGCATCTGCAAAAAGTATGGACGCACTCTCTCCGGGCTGATTGAGCTGCAAAATGAGCTTGATGAAAAGATTGCCCTTGAGGAGAACCTTGAAGAGGAGATCAACCTTATCGAGCAACAAATCACCCTGCAGAAAAAAGAACTTTCAACAGTTGCCGGAACCCTTTCAGTAAAACGGCAGCAAGCTGCACACCGCCTTGAAACCATCATTCAGGAGCAGTTGGCAGAACTCGGCATACCAAATGCCACCTTTATTGTCAGCATATCGCATGAGGCACTGAGTGACGGGGAAATCGAAATTGAAGGAACTCATTTTGCTGCATTCAGCACCGGTTACGATAGGATTGAATTCCTTATTTCAGCCAATCCCGGTGAAAAACCAAGACCACTTGTGAAGGTGGCCTCCGGTGGTGAAATTTCAAGGATCATGCTCGCCATGAAAAGCGCACTGGCCGGATCAGACAAGCTCCCGATCCTTATTTTTGATGAAATTGATACCGGTATCAGCGGCCGAGTCGCCGAAGCGGTCGGCAAGAGCCTGAAAAAGCTTTCACGCCTGCATCAAATCATAGCCATCACCCACCTCCCGCAAATCGCCGCCATGGCCAATCTGCACATCCAGGTTCAAAAGTCCATGCAGCACGACAGAACTGTAACCGAAGTAACTGCTCTTGACCATGAAAGCCGTCTGGAGGCCATTGCCCGGCTCATCAGCGGAAAAGAAATTTCAACATCTTCACTCAATCTGGCTGCAGAGCTTGTGGCTGCCGCTGAATCTGTTTAGAGATAAAGCGTACACTATTAGGAGACCACTCCCAGATATTCCAAGAACAACCGGTCTCTGGCTACTGATTCGGTAGACCAACGGTAGTTGCCCATGGCAGTGTATTCTTTTGGGGAAAGGGAAAGTAACGAATGGGTGCCATAGAACTATCACTGACATGCCCATGTTTTGGCTCATGCAGGAATTGCTTCAGATATCAGCGATTATCGTTCAGTCGTGCCACGGTTTGAGCGAACTCTTCAAAATCCTGAAGGTGTGCCGTTGCGATAGAAAAAACAATTGCCCAGTTGATGGACTCATAGTTATGAACTGCAAGGTTACGAAATCCGACCGCCTTTTTCATGCGACCTGCCAAATTTTCGCTAATTATTCCAGCTTCACATAAAATATCGAACGTTTTTCCCATGGTAGCAGGAGGGGGGAACTCACTATCTGCAACAAGGTGTGTTCCAATATCCACACACATTTGAACCGCCCGAGTGAGGTTGAGGGAGAGAATATCCTGAGCATCGTAATCGTTGCCAAGTGCATCGGCGTTTTTGGGACATTTCTCTTTAACCCTGAGTATTGATCGACGCAAAGACTCAAGTTTCTGTTCAATTAACACCCAATCCATGCTATCCTCCTTTCCTTCAGAATTCTTCTCTGATAAGGCACAAAATCCTCCTGGTTATAAAGATGTTTGAGCACCAACTCAGCGAAAAGCGTATTGCTGCCGACGATTCGCCTTCCTCCTGCGATGATCTGTCCTAGCAAGGGTTCTCCAACGATTGACAAGTCAATCAAATCCACAGGGCGTCCTATTGCTTTTGCAAGGTCTGAAATAAGTTCAATTGTTTCATGAACGTCGAGCGGATGATCGGCACCGACTGCCAGATCGAGATCACTGTCATGATGAGCACTACCTTTGACCAGTGACCCAAACAACAGCGCCAGACGAATGGCGTTGTGCCGTTCAAGCACTTGCCTGATCTGCTTGTCGATACTTTCTGTCACCATGCTTTTGTGGTTCTCTTCCCCAATTAACGATTGATCCCCTTTGACAATCAATATATTGATTTTGCATCTTGTTTCCCTTCCGGTCATGCGCGAATCAATTCAAGAGGGCCTTAAAGAGGATATTTCTGAGTGTTCGAAAAAGCTTGACTGGAAGTGGCAGCCCTCGCCTCTTCTTATTGAAAGGACAAAAGAGACGCAAATGGCATAAGGGAGTTGTCTGACCTGAATGTATCCATTGCTATGGGTGGAAAAACACAAAGCAATCATTCAAATGCCTGTTGAGTTAAAGTTTGTCTCTTTTTGTATCTTCAAGCTTGGTATGTTATCCAATCAACATGACAGGGTGCCCTTAGTGGGGCAACTCAGAGAACGATTTCCAATAACAAGGGATAAACAAGTATGTCCATACGATACATTTCAGGATCTGCCGTTGCACTGGTAACGCCTTTCAGGCAGGACAGATCCATTGATACCGATGCTTTACGGCGACTGGTGCAGTTTCATATTGCAGCAGGAACCGATATCATCATACCCTGCGGCTCAACGGGTGAGTCGCCAACACTTTCAGGTGAAGAACAGTTTGAGATCATCCGCACAGTCAAGGATGAGGCTGACGGAAAGATCATGATTGCTGCAGGTGCCGGTACCAACTCAACTGCACATGCCGTTGAGCTTGCCATGAACGCTGTAAAAGCAGGAGCTTCAGCTCTTCTTTCCGTTGCGCCCTACTACAACAAACCTTCGCAGGAGGGAATCTACCAGCACTACCGCCATATTGCTGAAGCTGTACCGGTACCGATTATTATCTACAATGTCCCGGGAAGAACCGGGTGCAATGTTGCCGCGTCAACAATTCTCCGGCTTGCCCGTGATTTTGAAAACATTGCCGCAGTAAAGGAAGCGACAGACAACTTCACGCAAATCGCTGAACTACTTGAAGAGCGTCCGAAAAATTTTTCGGTGCTGACCGGCGAAGATTCGCTGATTCTGCCCTTCATGGCTATGGGTGGTGACGGGGTTATTTCAGTTGCGGCAAACGAGGTACCCTCTCAGGTAAAAGGGCTGGTTGAGGCGGTCAAGCGGGGAGATCTTGCAGAGGCACGGTCGATAAACCGCACCTACCGCACTCTGTTCAAACTGAACTTTATCGAAAGCAATCCGGTACCAGTAAAATACGCTCTTTCACGGATGGGCATGATCGAGGAAAATTACCGGCTACCTCTTGTACCTCTTTCGGCAGAAAATAAAGCTCGTCTTGACAAGGAGTTGGAAACCCTGGGGCTTATTTGAGAGTCCCAAGGTTTTTAGCAAAACTGTCGAGTTCCGCTTGTGTCCGCTTTTCAGTGACAGCAATCAGCAGCCCGGTTTCATTGTGCACAGCAAGATCGTAACCGGCAAATACCTTGTGTTCCAGCATCTGTTCAATCACTGCAGAGGCTGGAATAGGAGTCTCCACAACAAATTCACGGAAAAAAGGCGAAGTGTACTTCAGGGAAAATCCGGGGATTCCGGCAATTTTTCCAGCCAGGTAGTGCGCCTTCTGTGCTGATTGTGCTGCTACATCCCTAATTCCCTCTCTGCCAAGCAGTGACAGATAGACTGCTGCCTGAAGGGCGTTGAGTGCCTGATTACTGCAGATGTTCGAGGTAGCTTTTTCCCGACGGATATGTTGCTCGCGAGTCTGGAGGGTAAGAATAAATCCCTCCTCGCCATCTTTGTCTTTGGTCATTCCAACCAGACGACCGGGAATCTTGCGGACAAGCGGCTGTTTTACCGTAAATATTCCAAGGTATGGACCACCAAAATTCTGGGGATTACCGAGAGGCTGACCTTCACCAACGGCTATATCAGCCCCGTAACTTCCCGGAGCAGCAAGAACGCCGAGAGAAAGTGGATCGGCGGAAACAATAAAGAGTGCACCATTTGCATGGGCAATATCGCGTATCGCCTCAACCTCTTCGAGACAACCGTAAAAATTTGGCTGCTGAACAACAACAGCGGCCACGTTTCCTGTGACTATCCCCTTCAATGCCGAGATACTGCCGATACCATCTTCAAGCACATTCTGTATAACGGCGTTATGGTCAGATGCCTCAAGATAGGTTTTCAGCACAGAACTGTTGTAGGGATGAAGCTTTCCGGCTACCACAACCTGGGCACGGCCTGTAACATTCATAGCCATCAAGACCGCTTCGGCGAGAGCTGTAGCCCCGTCATACATTGATGCGTTGGTTACATCCATCTCGTAAAGACGGCATATAAGACTCTGGTACTCATAAATCGCCTGCAGGGTACCCTGAGATACCTCCGCCTGGTAGGGCGTATATGCCGTGTAGAACTCACTGCGGGAAGCAATGGTCTTTATGGCAACAGGGATAAAATGGTCATAGGCGCCTCCCCCGAGAAAGCTGACATAATCGGAGGTGCTCCGGTTAGCTGAAGCAAGGCCCTCAAGCAGTTTCCGTACCTGAGGCTCATCGAGAGCCGGAAAAACATCAAGCGCTTTTTTCAGGCGGATCTCTTCAGGAATATCGGCAATAAGTTCCTCAAAGGAGCCTACACCAATTGCTCGGAGCATCTCCTCTCTTTCAGTGGCGGTATTGACAATGAATGGCATAGATTACTCTCCTATCAGCTGATGGTATGCAGCAGCGTCAAGAAGTGCATCAAGTGCTGCAGGGTTATCAAGCTTTATCTTGACAAGCCAACCGCTCGCGTATGGCTCCTGGTTAACAATTTCAGCATTGTCAAGCAGAGTATTCAGCTCAAGAATTTCTCCGGCAACCGGTGCAAAAAGATCGGCTACAGTTTTAACCGCTTCTACAGTACCAAACACCTCATGCTCCTTCAGCTTTGTACCGGCAGGTTTCAGCTCTACAAAAACAATGTCGCCAAGCTCTGACTGGGCAAAGTCAGTAATGCCGACCAGTGCGGTACTGCCATCTTCAAGCAGTTTAATCCATTCATGGTCTTTGGTATAACGAAGATCTTCAAGAATAGTCATGGCAGAGAGTGAAGGTATGTTATTTGAGTTTGCGACAGTAGTAACGCAAGGTAATATTTTTTTTCAAAGAGCTGAAAGAACAGGAAACAAAAAAACCTTCAACGGACTGGGAAAATCGGGCATTACGTAAGTCGCTGCCTCATAGCTTCATAGAGCAAAACACCAGCCGTCACACTGACATTAAGGGATTCCACGCAGCCAGCCATGGGAATTCGGACAACATGATCGCAGAACTGCAACGCTTCAGGAGCAAGGCCACTGCCCTCCATACCAAGCACAATGGCTGTTGCTTTTTTCATGTCGGCATCAGTATAATTAAGCTCAGCATCCATATCCGCCGCAACAATCTGAACATGCTGCAGATGCAGAAACTCCAGTGCACGCACAAGGCTTTTTACCTTGCAGACTCTCATATGAGAAAGCGCTCCAGCAGAAGCCTTATTGACAACTGCATTCACAGGTGAACCTTTCCCTTCTACAAGCACCACAGCATCGGCGGCCACAGCCTCAGCGGTTCTGATGATAGCACCGATATTGTGAGGATCATCCAGACCCTGTAGCACAACAAAGAGAGGAAAGGTATTGCGAGGGCTTTGAAGTACCTCCTCAAGCGAGTAATAGGTAACCGAGCTGATGAGTGCGCAAACGCCCTGGTGCTTTGTTGTTCCGGCAATCAGGGAGAGCTTTTCAAGCCGAGCCTTGCCGCTTACAAGCTTCAGGCGCCGGGCAGTAATAACAATTTCCTTGAGCTTCGGATGAGATGTATTAAACTGAAAATAAATCTTCTCGATGCTCTCCGGCTTTTGCTGGAGAAGCTCAAGGACGGCATTCCTGCCATAAACAATGTTTTCGGAATGTTCCGAGTCCATAAAACTTCTTTTCCTTTTCTGATCTAATTGTTAAAATAAGCAAGAAATAGTACTCGTGGCTGGGTCCAGTATATAAACTGGCACGATACATCTATATTAATAATGATCAAATCTAATTAAATTTATCAACAATCATTTTTTTTAATATATTTGCAATCGCCTCGATTTGATATTATAGCTACGACTAACTTTATTACGTTACAATGTAGTTATCACATCAGTGCTCTGCACATACCTTTCATCAATACAAATCAAGTGAGACTGCCAGTATGACCAGGATTTATAAAACAATGGAGGGAAATGAAGCTTTAGCTCATGTCTCTTACCGTACCAGTGAAGTTATCTGTATCTACCCGATTACTCCGGCTTCGCCGATGGGTGAATATTCTGACGCATGGGCAGCCGAAGGAAAAAAGAACATTTGGGGAACCGTACCCAAAATTGATGAATTACAGAGTGAGGCCGGTGCTGCAGCTGCAGTACATGGCGCTTTGCAGACCGGTGCGTTGACGACCACTTTTACCGCATCACAGGGTCTGCTGCTGATGATTCCAAACATGTATAAAATTGCTGGCGAACTGACACCGTGTGTCATACACGTATCAGCCAGAGCACTGGCAGGACAGGCGCTCTCAATCTTCGGCGACCATGGCGACGTCATGAGTGTACGTGGAACAGGCTTTGCCCTTTTAGCATCCAGCTCGGTTCAGGAAGTCATGGATATGGGGCTCATTTCCGCTGCAGCTACACTGCAGTCAAGAGTACCATTCCTTCATTTCTTCGATGGATTCAGAACCTCTCATGAGATTGCAAAAATCGAGGTTGTTTCCGATGATATTATAAAAGCCATGATAAGCGATGAGCTTGTTATAGCACACCGCAACCGCCGGATGAGCCCTGATGCTCCTGTCCTTCGCGGAACATCACAAAATCCCGACGTCTATTTTCAGGGCAGGGAATCCGTCAACAACTTTTACAATGCATGCCCCGAAATCACCCAGGGGTTGATGGATAAATTTGGTGATCTGACCGGACGTTACTATAAACTCTACCAGTATTACGGTGCTCCTGATGCCGAGCGTGTTATTGTCATGATGGGATCCGGTGTTGAGGCTGCCCGTGAAACCGCTGACTATCTCAACAAGCAGGGCGAAAAAGTTGGCGTCATCCATGCCCGCCTCTTCCGCCCGTTCGATATAGAACGATTTATCAGCGCTCTACCTTCAACGATCAAATCCATTTCCGTCCTTGACCGCATCAAGGAACCCGGAAGTGCAGGAGAACCGCTCTATCTTGATATTGTTAATGCACTGCTTGAAGGCGTGCAGAATGGACTGCTGAAAGCCATTCCGAACATTACGGGTGGAAGATATGGTCTTTCATCAAAAGAATTTACGCCATCAATGGTCAAGTCTGTCTTTGACAACATGGCATTGGCAAAACCAAAAAATCATTTCACGGTCGGCATCAATGACGATGTTACCCATACAAGCCTTGACTATGACCATGCCCTCACTATAGAGCCAGATGAAATGTTCAGGGCTCTCTTTTATGGTCTTGGATCAGACGGCACGGTCGGTGCCAATAAAAACAGCATCAAGATTATCGGTGAAAAAACGGAGAACTATGCCCAGGGCTATTTTGTCTATGACTCCAAAAAAGCCGGTTCAATTACAACCTCGCATCTCCGTTTCGGACCGCACGAGATTCGTTCAACCTATCTGATCACTGAGGCACAGTTTATCGGCTGCCACCACTGGATTTTCCTTGAGATGATTGATCTCGTTAAAAATCTCAAACAAGGCGGCACACTGCTTCTGAACTCTCCCTATGCAGCCGAAGAGCTCTGGGAAAAGCTTCCGAAGGTCGTTCAGGAACACCTGATACATAAAGAGGCAAAACTGTTCACTATAGATGCCTATCCAGTGGCACAGAGCAGCGGTATGGGCCAGCGCATCAACACCATTATGCAGGCCTGCTTTTTTGCCATATCCGGCGTACTGCCCCGCGATGAGGCAATTGAACAGATCAAAAACTCCATCAGAGAGACCTACGGCAAAAAGGGCGATGAAGTTGTCAGACAGAACATTCAGGCTGTAGACAATACTCTCTCCAACCTGCATCAGGTCACCATCGGATCCATTGCCGACAGCAAAAAAGAGCTGCGCCAGCCTATTGTTGGTGAAGCATCTGATTTTGTCTGCAACGTACTGGCAAAAATTATTGCTGGTGAAGGAGACGATATTCCAGTCAGCGATATGCCTGCTGATGGTACCTACCCGACAGGAACCGCAAAATTCGAAAAACGTAACCTTGCCGAAGAAATACCAGTATGGGAACCCGACCTGTGCATACAGTGCGCTAAATGCTCCATGGTATGCCCCCATGCTGTAATCCGCGCCAAGGTCTATGATCCAAAATACCTTGCAAACGCTCCACATACCTTTAAATCTTCCGAAGCAAAGGGTGCAAACTGGCAGGGAATGAAATATACCATTCAGGTCGCCCCTGAAGATTGTACCGGATGTGAAATCTGTGTGCATGTATGCCCTGGAAGGGATAAAAACAACCACGATAGAAAGGCTCTGAGTATGACACATCAGGCGCTGCTTCGTGAAACTGAGGTTGACAACTGGAACTATTATCTCAACATTCCCGAATTTGATCGCAACAAAATCAATACAAAGCTGATCAAGGAACAGCAGCTTCAGGTTCCGCTGTTTGAGTTTTCAGGAGCCTGCTCCGGCTGTGGTGAAACACCCTACGTCAAACTCATGACACAGCTTTTCGGCGACCGTCTTGTTGTTGGCAATGCAACCGGTTGTTCATCAATCTATGGAGGAAACCTTCCAACGACACCCTATACCACCAATGCTGAGGGTCGTGGACCAACATGGTCGAACTCGCTCTTTGAAGATACTGCGGAATTTGCGCTTGGCTTTAGAATCTCCATCGACAAACAGCGTGAGTATGCAAGCGAACTGTTACAGAGGCTCTCTGCTGAGATCGGTGATACTCTCACAACAGAGATACTTCAGGCACGCGAACTTAACGAACCGGAAATTTTTGAACAGAGAAAACGGGTTTCCATTCTGAAGGAAAAGCTCCAGCATATCAATTCATCAGACTCAAGAAATCTGCTCTCGGTAGCCGATATGCTTGTTAAAAAAAGTGTCTGGGGAGTTGGTGGAGATGGCTGGGCCTATGACATCGGCTACGGTGGCGTTGACCATATAACGGCTGGCAACAAAAATGTCAACCTTCTGGTGCTTGATACCGAGGTCTATTCCAATACAGGTGGACAGGCCTCAAAAGCAACGCCTAAAGCTGCAGTGGCTAAATTTGCGGCAGCAGGACGTACCGCAACAAAGAAAGATCTCGGTATGATCTCAATGTCTTACGGAACTGCCTATGTTGCCTCTGTGGCCCTTGGAGCCCGTGATGAACAGACGCTGAAAGTATTCCTTGAGGCTGAGGCTTATAACGGTCCATCCATCATCATTGCCTATTCACACTGTATTGCCCACGGCATCAATATGTCGACGGCACTCGATAATCAGAAAGCTGCAGTTGATTCCGGACACTGGATACTCTACCGTTACAATCCTGAACGCAGTCTCGAAGGAAAAAATCCGCTTATCCTCGATTCAAAAAAGCCTAAAATTCCGGTTGCTCAGTTCCTCGATATGGAAAACCGCTTCAGGATGCTCAAAAAGAGCCATCCAGCTCTTGCCGCTGAATACTACACAGCGATACAGAAAGAGATAGATGCACGGTGGGCTCATTACGAATACCTGGCGGCACGCACCGATTTTGGAAGTGTGCAGTAAAACCTTCTGATTAAAAACAGCGTAAACAAAAAAACGGCGGTCACAATACCGCCGTTTTTTTTTGCCCATTTCCACACTGCAGAAGAAGATTCCCGGGAGCGCCAAAAGCCCCAAATACTATCTCTTAGCTTTCTCAAGGGTTCCGGGTTTTTTGTAAACCCGAAAGAAATGCTCACTTTGGCCAGTTATATACTTTTATAACTGGCCAAAGTGAGCATTTATCGTTAACTTTGGCCAGATATAAGTTCATAACCGTAACAAGGATGTATCGCCATGAGCGCTATGAGTAAAAACAATATATCTGGCCGAAGCAAAGAGATCAGCGTTTTAGAACGGGTGTTTCTATCGACTGAGCCTGAATTTATAGTAATTTATGGTCGCAGAAGGGTTGGTAAAACCTATCTGGTCAGGGAGTATTTTGGTGATTCAATCTGCTTTGAAATCACTGGTATGCACCAGGTATCCCTGGATGATCAACTGGCAAATTTTGCTCAATCCCTCGCCAAAGCTGCCGGCATGATGTTTGACCTTCAGAAGCCTTTATCCTGGTCAGAAGCGTTTAGTCAATTGGAGCAGTTTCTCGACGCTTCCGATCAACATAAACAGGGAAAGAAACAGGTTGTCTTTCTGGATGAATTACCTTGGCTCAATACTCCCCGATCAAAGTTTCTTTCGACCCTGGAACACTTCTGGAATAGTTACGGCTCCCGGCAGAAAAACCTGATTCTGGTCGTATGCGGTTCAGCTGCTTCCTGGATGCTGCAGAATATTGTGCGTGCTAAGGGAGGGCTTCATAATCGACTTACCCACCAAATACGTCTTATGCCGTTTACGCTCCCGGAAACAGAGGAGTTCCTGCTTAACCGGGCCATCAAGCTAACTCGTTATCAGATCGTAGAGCTCTATATGGCCATGGGTGGAGTCCCGTTTTACCTGATGCAGGCAGAAGCAGGCCTGTCGGCAGCACAAATCATTGATCAGGTTTGTTTTTCATCGACCGGGCTTCTTCGTAGTGAATATGAAAAACTCTATACATCCCTCTTTGATGAGAGTGAGCTTCATATGAAGATTGTTGAGTTACTCAGCAAAAAACGCTCTGGCTTAACCCGCAATGAGATAGTAAATGGTTCAAAAATTACAACTGGCGGAAGGCTTACACGCGTTCTTGAAGAGTTGGAGGAGTCAGGATTTATTGAATCACGGATTCCTTATGGGAAAAAAAAACAAGATTTGCTTTATGGACTTATCGATGAGTTTACCCTTTTTTATTTTTTCTGGATCAAGCCCCTCGGTAAAAGATTTTTGAGTTCAGGATACTGGATGTCAAGGCAGAATGATCCCGCACGAAAAGCCTGGGCGGGTTATGCTTTTGAAACACTTTGTCTCAAACATGTTGGAGCACTGAAGTCAGCATTAGGTATTGCTATGGTTGAAACAACGGATGGCCCATGGCGTTATAAGGCTGACCAACAATCCCCTTTTCCAGGTGTTCAGATTGATTTGCTTATCGACCGGCGGGACGCCACCATCAACCTTTGTGAAATGAAGTTCTCTCAGTCTGAGTTTATCATTGATGCCTCATACGCCAAAGAACTGCGCCAGAAAATCAATGTTTTTCGTCAAGTTACCCTGACTCGAAAAAATATCTTTCTTACCATGGTTACAACCTATGGTGTCGTCAACAATGCTTATTCTCAAGAACTCCTGACAAACACCCTAACAATCGAAGAGATGTTCTGACATCTCAATGGATCCTTCGCTTACGGCTCAAGATGACCGGGTTCAGTACTATCTCTTGTCAAGCTTTTTCATCTTTTCCTTCAACTCCAGTGCCTTCTCAAGGTTTCCGAGCTTTTCGTATACCTGGGCAAGATGATCCAGAATTTCTGGCTCATGAGTATCTATTCCAGCTGCTTTTTCAAGAATATCCCGGGCTTTTTCATTTTCCGCCAATCTGAAAAGTACCCAACCAAGTGTATCAAGATAGCTTGCATTGTCCGGTTCGGCGGCAACTGCCTTTAAGGCAAGTTCTTTAGCTTTTGAGAGTTTTTTTCCCTGCACCGCCAGAACATAGGCCAGATTATTCATCATAAAAACATTGCCGGCATCAATATCAAGAATGTTCTCATAGAGTTGAATAGTTTTATCGGGAAACCCGAGTTTATCATAGCATAAAGCAAGGGTACTGCCAGCCTGCATATAGAGTTGTTTTTCATTGTTTGCAACGTTTGGCTGCACAACTTTTTCAAGCAACATCACCGCCTTTTTAACGTTACCTGTCTGAAAACAAACTTCGCCTTCAAGAGCTCGAAACCTGATAGGGCGGGTCAAAAAATGCTTTTTTATAGTGGAAATTGTCTTCTGTGCCTGCCGATACTCCTTCAATGTGAGATAGGCAGCAACGAGATCCTCCCAGATTTCGATATTTCCCGATTCCAGCAAAAGTGCTTTTTTAAAATCAGATATGGATGCGGCTTCCTGGCCATGTAGCAGTTTTACATTACCTCTGAGCAGATAGACATTACTGTTGTTAGGATGACGCTTGTTGATTTCATCAATCATAATAATTGCAGGTTCGGCAAAAGAGCTGTCCTGGGATGAACGCACAACAAACAGTTTTGCCAGATCAATTTTCTGTTGAAGAGTTACATGATTTGTATTGTAAAAACGGTTAAGATCTTCAAGAAAAACAGGATGATTTTTTGTCTGCACAGAGAGTTCGAGCAGGGTCAGCCAAGCTGGAAGGAATCGAGGATTTTCATGCAAAAGCTCCCTGAACACCTTGAAAGCAAGATCATGCTGTCCGGTTTGCATATAGAGTTCTCCAAGAGTGAGGCTGAGCTTCTCTTTTTCATTTCCCTGCTCGATAAGCTCCATCACCGTACCTATCGCATCCTGATAATGAAGAAGTTTTATTTCCATCAGCAACACCTGGGCCTGGGCAATCTTATCCTTCGGGTCAAGCGCAAGAATTTCCTGAAACACGGCGAGTGCTTTTTCAGGCTGATTCTCTGCCAGATATTCCAGAGCAAGAAAGGAGAGAGGTTCTGCACTGCCCGGATCAAGCACAGCAAGCTGCCGGTAGAGTTCGGCTGCCCGCCCATAATCATGCATCTGATGGGATAGACCGGCAAGCAGAGTTATATAATATTTATTACCCGGATTAAGTAAAGCGCTCTTTTCGCTGTAGAAACGGGCAGAGTCGATAATACCAAGACCAACATAGGCTTTCGAGAGTGCATAATGAATCGCGGCATTTGAGGAATCAGCCGACAATAGCTTTTTGTAACGATCTGCAGCTCCTCGATACCCCCCTTTTACATTGAGCAGCGATGCCATAACAAACTCTCTTTTTCTGGCTTCAGCAAGAGAATCGGAAGAAAAGAGTCCGGAAAGAACAGGCCTGGAAGAGCATGAAGAAAGCAAAATAATAGCGCAAATCAGAGTGCCGGTAAACACAAAAGTGAGAACACCCAGTCGATGAAACCGGCATACCAGCAACTTACTGATCCTGCTGCACATCAAACAAAGGGTAATCACTGCTTGCACGACCGGTTGAAAAGCGTAGAAATGCCTGATGTGTTGCTACCCGTCCCCTTGCAGTTCTTGCCAGATAACCTGCCTGGATAAGGTAGGGCTCGTAGACCTCTTCAATGGTATCCCTCTCTTCACCCACCGAAACAGCAAGAGAGGCAATTCCTACAGGTCCACCATTAAATTTATTGACGATGGTCTCCATAATTTTTTTGTCCATATCATCCAGCCCTTCCTCATCAATGTCAAGACAGTCAAGGGTCTTCATGGCAATAGAGCGGCTGATGAGCTCTTGGCCGCCCACTTGGGCAAAATCCCTGGCACGCCGGAGCAGTCTGTTGGCAATACGGGGTGTTCCTCTGGAACGTCCGGCAATTTCCGAAGCGGCCTCTTCATCAATACCGATGCCGAGAATTCCTGAAGATCTTATGATGATTCCTTCAAGAACTTCGGGTTCATAATAATCAAACCGGCTGTTGATCCCGAACCTTGCCCTGAGAGGTGAGGTAAGAAGACCGGAACGTGTAGTGGCTCCAACAAGGGTGAAGGGCTCTATGCGCAGTTGTACCGCCCTGGCGGAGGGCCCGCTGTCGAGCATGATATCAATACGGAAATCTTCCATGGCTGAATAGAGATACTCCTCTACTGCCGGGGGCATCCGATGAATTTCGTCAATAAAAAGCACATCTCCCTTTTGCAGACCGGTCAGAAGTCCTGCAAGATTGCCTGCCTTGTCGAGCAGAGGGCCTGAAGTTGACTTGATACTGCTTCCCATTTCAGAGGCAATAATATAGGCAAGCGTCGTTTTCCCGAGCCCTGGTGGACCGGATAATAACACATGATCCAATGCATCACCGCGCATTCGGGCTGCAGAAATAAAGACTTTCAGATTATCAGTCAGCCGCTGCTGACCAGCAAAATCATCCATAGAGAGCGGACGAATCTGTTCCTCGATCCTGGTTTCAACAGCATCAGGTGGTGTATTAAGAAGTTCGATTCTCAAACAGAAAACTTTACAGGTTGATCGTCATTATTTTTTTAGAGCTTGATACGCGGATCCGCCACAGCATAGAGTACATCGGCAAAAAGATTGCCAAGCACTATAAGAGAGCCGGAAATAAAGGTATTGGCAATAATCAGCGGATAATCCCTTGCAAAAATGGCTTCTACCGTCACCCTTCCCATACCCGGAAAAGCAAATATCACCTCAATAAACAAAGCACCGCTGAAAATAAAAGGCAACGAACTTCCCATGAGAGTAATGACCGGAAGAAGCGCGTTGCGCAGTGCATGTTTGAAAATAACTACATTTTCCGGTAATCCCTTTGCCCGCGCCGTACGGATATAGTCCTGCCGAATCACCTCAAGCATGCTTCCCCTTACATAACGGGCTATACCGGCTGCTCCGTTAATGCTGAGAACGGTCACCGGAAGTACCAGATGCCAGAAGCGATCTACGATAAATCCAAACACCCCATAACTTTCAGCACCTATCTCATTGAGACCTGAAACAGGAAAGATCGGAAACTTCAGGGCAAAAAGAATAATCATCATCAGGGCAAACCAGAACTCCGGCATTGAATAAAAAAAGAGTGCCGTCACGGTGAGAAACCTGTCGAGAAAGCTGTTCTGGCGAATCGCAGAAACAATACCGATAAGAATGCCAAAGGTAAAATTTGCTACAAGAGTAAGTCCAGCTATGGTCACTGTTATCGGCAGTGCTTCAGCGATGACATCGAAGACCGGCTGCTGGGCACGGCTGAAACTGCGCCCGAAATCACCCTGGAGAACATTGGCAAGCCATTTGAAATACTGTACAGGCAAGGGATCGTTAAGGCCATACTGCGCCCTGATCTGTTCGGCAACATTCGGACTGATACCCGGCTGGATAAAAAAAGCAGCTGGATCACCGGGCGCAAGCCTGATAATAAAAAAGGTCAGGGTCAACACCCCGAAAATCAACGGTATGGCAATGAGAAGCCTCTTAAAAATATAGATCAGCATGAAACGCTATGGTGCAACTGTTGTTGAAGGACGAAGTCTCCAGTCATCAATATTGTAGAATGAACCGGAAATATTGAGTTCCTCACCTTCAATCCTCTTGCTGAACCCTTGGGTTTCCTTGATCCAGTAGAGAAAGGTAACAGGCTGATCACGATGAAGAATCTCCTGATACTCAAGCCAGTAGGGCCTTGCCCCCTTGGGATCCATTTTCTGCTTGGCAAGCTCGCAAAGCTCATCAAGCCTTGAATTGCGGTAGCCCGTGAAATTAAAACGGCTCTTTTTAAGATTTGAACCCCATACATCAAGAGGATCGATTTCCAGGCCGATCGACCAGCCAGCCATCCACGCATCAAGTTTTCCCGCCTGAAGGTTCTCAAAAAAGACATTGGATTCCTGAACATCCAGCTTGCAGTCAATACCTATTGATCGAAGATTTTGCTGAATAATAACACTTGCATAGTTTCTTCTCGCATTACCTGCATTGGTATAGAGTACAAAACTGAACTTCCTGCCGTTTTTCTGCAGAATACCGTCAGCTCCTGGAATCCAGCCCTCAGCTTTGAGCATAGCCGAGGCTTTTGCAGGGTCAAAGGCATGAGGAGTAATCCTGCTATTATAGGCCCATTTCAGAGAGGGAGAAATATCATTGTTGCAGACCACGCCATACTGCTTGAGATAACCGTCGATGATCGCCTGGCGGTCAATCGCATTAGTAAGGGCAAGACGGACGGACGCCGAACCAAACAAGGGATGCGGTTTGAAAGTGCCGCTTTTCCGGTACTCTTCATGATCAATATTTGACCAGCCGACATAATCATAAACCCTCAGACCGACTGTTTTGATTTGAATCTGACGATTAGCCTTCAATAAAGCAGTGAAATCTTCCGGCTTTATATTTTCCACAACATCCGCAGCACCAGTCTGAAGCTGGGTCAGCCTCACCGTATAATCAGGCACCACCTTGAATGAGATTGAAGGAATATTTCCCGGTTTTGGAAGATTCGACCTCCGGTTGGATGCAAGAACTATCTCCTGCTGCTGCATCCAGTTTTTCAGCTTGTACGGGCCAGCACCAAGCGGATTAAGATTGAGCGGAGAGTGACGAAACTCATCAGGCTTGACATCTTTCCAGCGGTGAGCAGGAAGAGGTGTCAGTGATGTATGAAAAAGGGCAAGATGTTCTGGCACTGGTTTATAAAATCTGAAAATAAGCGTTGTATCATTTGGTGTCTCGATGGCTTTATCAAAATCAACCTGGCCCTTGTCGGCTCCAACCAGCTCTGCAAGGTACTGCTGCCGTGCACTTGCAATCACCGGATTACCATACAATTGATAGGAAAACTTGAAATCCCCGGATATGATGGGTTTCCCGTCATCCCAGAACGCATCATGGCGAAGAATATAGGTAATCGATTTATGGTCTTCCGACAGTTGCCAGCTTTTAGCTATAGCTGCTTTCGGTGTTTTTTTACCCTGACCCGGTGTAACATCCCGCAGTTTTTTTTCAAGGGCCATGTAGTTCATCAGTCCAGTCGTAGTATCAAACTCACTTTGAAGCAGAGCAGGATAGATAAGACTGAAAATGTTGCTTGAGGTAACCGTAGCCCCGATGACGGGATTCAGATAATCAGCATCACCGAGCATGGTGATAACAAGAGTAGAGTCCATCGCTGCGCTTGCGTGGCCGCTTTTTCCATGACTCCCGTTATGATTGCTGCATGAAGAGACGGCAACCACAACCAGGACAAGCAACAGGTAACCCGCAAACCTGCAGACTGCTGAGACCATGCCGGCACCTTTTTCACTCATGAATATCATCCTCTTTTTTTTCACTGTTGATCACGTTTTTAATCCTGTCGGTCAGCGCCTCGGCTGCCACATAATTTGAATATCTCTTCAAAAGAAAATTAAGTGCCACTACCTCAATGATAACGGTAATGTTTTTTCCGGGAAATATAGGTAATTGCACCAGAGGAACGTCTACGCCAAGAATTTTTGTAAATTTGGTATCCAATCCGAGCCGCTCATAGACCATCTCTTTATCCCATTCAAGTAGCTCCACTACAACCTGTACCTCCTTGACATCACGAATTGCCCGGATTCCAAAGGTCGCCCGAACATCAACAACACCAAGACCGCGGATTTCCATAAAATGGTCAACAATATGGTTCCTTTTGGCATTAAGCATCATCGATTCACCTTTCCGATGAATAACAACGACATCATCGGCCACAAGACCATGTCCTCGTTCAACAAGATCGAGTGCAATTTCAGATTTTCCGAGACCACTTTTTCCGATAAGCAGCACGCCGACACCGTAAACATCGACCATTGAACCGTGAAACTGCTGGTAAAACGAAAACTGATCATCAAGAAAGCCGGTGACAAAATAGATGGTTTTCGTGGAAGAGAGACGAGTGATAAAAACCGGAATACCCGCTTTTGTTGCCATATCGAGCAAAGCTTGCGGCATTTTGTTATTGCTGGTCAAAATAATGCAAGGAATTTTAAATCGCACAAGATTTTCAAATACCCTGTTTCTTTCATCTTCCGGCAAATGATTTAAAAACCTTGTTTCCGTATTTCCGAGAATCTGTACCCGTTTGTAGGTAAAAAGATTGGTAAAGCCGGCAAGCGCAAGTCCTGGACGATGAAGATCACGCTCAAAAATCCGCCGTTGCTGTTCGTCAACACTGTTCAGACGCCGCAACTTGATATCGTGCATCTTGCCTATGGTATTAAAAAAATAGGCGACCGTTATTGATCGCTTTTTTAATCCTTTTTGATCAAGGTTCATAGTGTAGGCTATCGAAGTGTTAATAGACTGCTGTAACATCTGCAGGACGTTCTCCTTACGCCCTGCAAAAATTTCATGGAACTGATGTTATTGCATTTTTTCCTTGTACTTCAGCAACTGGCGACTCAATGCCTCTATGCAGCTATCGATGGTCTGTTCATAGACCGCTCCCGCTTCCTTTGCGACAAGAACATTCTGTGGCACATGCACCGTTATCTCTGCAAGCTTATTTTTTTCAAAGTCATTTTTCTGATGATCAAGAATAACATGGCAGCTTATAATACCAGGATATACTCGTATAAGAGTGCGTACTGCGTTCCGGGCATACTCTTCTATGTCGGTATGATTACTGGAATGGCGTAAGGTAACCTTAACATTTACAGCATCATTAGCAACAACTTTTGTCATAATAACCTCCGTTAAATAAGGTGAACGTAATGAAGGAACAAGACCCCGGCAAACAGTTTATCCGGAGCCAACAACAGAACTCAGGCGTTTGGATGCGCTTTCCGGTAAACCTCTTTTAAGCGCTCAAAAGTAACATGAGTATATATTTCAGTGGTTGAAAGATTACTGTGTCCAAGCATTTCACTGACACTCTTAAGATCTGCTCCACCATTCAGCAGGTGGGTAGCAAAACTGTGACGCAGAATATGTGGATTTTTCTGTTTTTGTTCGGTGACCGACACGAGGTATTTTTTGGTCAATCTTTGGAGAAGCATGGGATAAAGCTTTTTGCCCTTTTCGGTTACAAAAACATAGTGTATGTCCTCAACCTCCCCCTCCCTACTTATTCTAAAGAAGTTTCTCCGTACTTCAAAATATTTTTTAAGTGCTTTTACAGTCAGCTGACCGACAGGAACAATTCTCTGCTTACTCCCTTTGCCTGTCAGCTTGACATATCCACTGTCAAGATCAAGATATTCCATCTTCAGTCCAATAAGCTCTGAAATACGAAGACCGCTGCCATAAAGCAGCTCAAGGATGCTCCTGTCCCGTTCAGACACAAATGATTCATGGAGAAGCTGGTTTCCCGTGGTATGAAAATCGTTCACACAAGCCGGAAGTACCTCATTAAAAAGCTTTTCAGTCTGCTGTTCAGTTAAAAAACCAGGAACTCGCCTCGGATACCTTGGTGTAGTAATATAGGATAATACCGAGCTTTTTATATGGCCGGCTTCCTGCAGAAATCGGTAAAAGCTTTTGACTCCGGCAAGCTTTCTTGCAATTGATCGCGGCTGAACTCCACGCTCTATCAATGAACCAATAAAAAGCCGTATATCGACGGAGGTTACCCTCTCTGGATCAAAACCACGTAAATTGACAAGCTCGAAATGTTGTACAAGAAAAGAAAAAAACTGCTCAAGATCAGTTCTGTAGGCAATAACAGTATTCGGCGAAAGATTTTTACGGCTTCTGAGTTTGCCGAGAAAGTCATCGACATGAAGAGTGGCTTCCAATAATAGTTCGGATGACCCGAATGACTTTAAATCCTTCATGATAGTGCAACACAGACCAGTTCCTCTTTATTTTTAAGGTAATACAAATTATCGCACCTGATTAGAAAATTGTTCAGGGAGGGCTTTTCGATACCCTCTGCCATTGAATCTTCATAGACCAGAGAGTTCATTCTCCAAACGTTAAGATATGAGTGCCACAGATCAGACTTACCCTGTTCATGCAAAGCCACAATAGTCAACGGGCCCCGAATTATGCATTCGCATCGGGCTGTTTTGGAGATACTTGCTCTCTGCAGGGTCATGCGCTCCTCTGCCATCTCGTCCGTCACAAAACAGGGAAGAATAACCTGCTGCCGCTCTTCCTCCGGCACGACCTCCTGCCTTATTGCATTAACCGAAGCACTCTCAAGTCCGAGGGTTTGAGTGTTCTCGCCGGTAAACGGATTGATGAGGAGAAAATGCCTCTCAGGAAAACCGCCAAAAACCGAAAGCTGATAAACAAGAAACTCATGATCAAGATTTGCAGCAAAGACAATGTCATGACGAGACCACACCACTTTATCCAACCTGAAATCAATCGCCCATATCCCCTTATGCTCTGGACTTTGGGAGTTATAGGCATAGCAATAGACCAAATTACCAAGTGTGGTTTCAAGCCCGACAAGCCACCCTTCACCGGCAGGAACAGGATGAAGATGATCCATCAACAGATAATCATCACGAATAACCCTGCCAGTTACTATATCAATACAGAAAAAGAGGCTCCTTCGGCTCGCTGCAAAGCGCTTCTGGCCGATAAGATCGCCTGTTTCTGTAAACATGAGCTGCCAAATAAGCGCACCATGACCAGCATTAAAATGCCAGCAGACAGAAAGCTGCTCTTCCTTGCTCTTCATGGATTGCTCTTTTGCCTTGTCATTTTATAGATATTCACTGAAACCTCCTTTCCTCCACCACTATACTTTCTCGGAAAAGGAGTTATCGAAAAATTATTTTCTGCGGCAAGCTCAAGAAACTGTTCCGCGAGCCTTCTTCGAGGATCAGCAATAAATGCAGAGCCAGTAGGCTTAAGAAGTTTATCAATCGCTGTGACAATAGGAAGCAGGTTCACTCTTTCATAAAGCACATCTGCAGCAAACAAAAGATCAAACTGCTCACTGCACTTCACCAGTCGCCAGTCAAGCCGTTCGTTTTCAAAAGTCACCCTGTTTTTCAAAGCATTATAGCGCACAAAACGAAGCGCCTCAAGGGAGTAGTCTGTAGCAAGAACACTGGCACCTTTCCATGCGGCAACAGTCGAAGCCATACCGACACCGGAACCGATCTCAATCACACGCAGACCCTTGAGTTGAAGTTCATCAGCAATAAATGACGAAAGTGTTATTGCTGATGGCCATATTTCCGCCCAGTAGGGCATCTGCTCATCTTTGAGAAACTCTTCGGGAGAGATTCTGTCCAGAAGAGCGTAACTGTCCAGAACACTTAGAAAAGTGAATGAGTACCCTCCGAAGCTATAGTGCATCTCAGTAAGATCATACTCATCCTCCAAAGCCTTATAAAGCAGCTCTAATTCCAATCCTTCCCCTTCGCTTGATAGATCTATCATTACAAACAGTTTACTTCCAGAGAGTACAAGATAAAAGCCTGGCAGAATTCCCTGCAGGTTCAGCTTTTACCAACAAAAAACCAACGGAATTTACCGATAAATCGCAATGGATTTTTATTTTGCAACAAAAAGAACCCTGTTTGTGGAAAAATTCCTGATATCAATAGTAAATCAACCCCGATAAACGATGAGAAAAGAAATCCTTGAAATCTTCGACAACACCTATCCCGACAGAGAGTACACTATCGAGATTGTCAACCCAGAATTTACCTCGGTGTGTCCTATAACCGGACTTCCGGATTTTGGCACCATAACAATCCGCTATGTGCCCGATAAAAGCTGCATAGAGCTGAAATCACTGAAATACTATTTTCTCGAGTTTCGTAATACCGGTATTTTTTATGAAAATATCACCAACAGAATCCTTGACGACCTTGTCAGTTGCCTTCAGCCAAGATCACTGAGCGTAATAACCGAATGGAAAGCAAGAGGCGGAATAACTGAAACTGTCACTGTCCACTATAGTGCTTCCCTTTGAAACATAGGGAGATAAAAAAAGCCTCAGAGGAGCTCTCAGAGGCTTTTTTTATTATGAACAGTGGAATAGCAGAGAAATCAGCAGCTATCAGAACTTGTTTTCAAGATACAGGACTATTGTTTTTGCTTCATCCGGGGTTATACCTGAACCAGCATTAGTCTGCATTCGAGTGACAACAACATCGACTTTCCCTGTTTTCTTATACTTGGTTCTGAAAGCATCCTGTACTGATGCAAGCGTATGGCATTTGTTACAGCGTCCATCGGTAAGTGTCTTTGCTGCTGCAAAGTCAAAACCGGCAGGTACTGGATGAGCTTTTATGCCTGTTGCAGGTTTTTCCAGAAAAGCAGACAGCTCCTTGACGGAACGAATGTATTTACCATCCAGGGTTGTCGTGCGCCCCGTGGTTGACAGTAAAATCCCTGAAGGCCTGAGCCACAGTAAGGCAAACATGACGGCAACAATCGCAATAATACTGAGAGGAAAACTCAAGAACCACTTATCACTGATTCTTGATGACATTTTGCCAAGACCCATAATAATGAGTGAGGCACAAAAAATCAACGAAAACCACCCCGCAAAGGAGCGCAAGGGAGTCAGGTATTCCGAAATGTTTTCAGCCGGCACCTTGTACCCGGTCAAAAATGACAACCCGAAAAACAATGACCCCATTAAGACAGCCCCGCCTATCGCTACAGCAATAAGCTTACCATTTGATTTGTTGTCCATGACAGGTAATGAATTAGGTGTTAGTGGCTTAACCCAAAAAATTATGTAGTAAGATAAGCATAAATAGTAAAGGTGACAAACAGAATCCACAAAAAAAGGTTGTGTTGATAAATCACTATCTGATGAAACATGAGGAGCATACCCGTCATTAGCTGTCATTCAATGTCATGAATGATCAAGGAAATGAAACATAATTTGTTACTCACTTGATTTTTTAGAATACTTCAGGCAGTACAACTGAAACAATGAATTTTTATGCCTAATGATCACATCAACCAGCAGTATTATCGATTTTGAAAAAGCTGAACGCGATTTTCTCTTTCTTCTCCAATGTTTTCAGGAGATACTCCGTGACCTTGGAGAGAATGAACTTGCAGCGCACCTCCCATGGCAGAATGCGGGAATGCCTCTTGAAAACTATCCTAATACCGAACGCGCCCTTCAGGCATTTTCAATTTTTTTTCAGCTTCTCAATATGGCTGAAGAAAATTCAGCCGCCCAGAATCGGCGTGCGCTAGAAGCTGAAAACGGATTATCGTTTCTCACCGGCCTCTGGGGTAAAGCCCTGTTGCATTTCCGTGAACTTGGAATTCCGGAAACAACAATCTGCTCCCTGCTTCCTGAGGTTAGCATCAATGCCGTGCTGACAGCACATCCGACCGAAGCAAAACGGAAAACCGTGCTTGAACAGCACAGGCAGCTTTATCTGCTTCTGGTCAAACGGGAAAACCAGATGTGGACTCCACTTGAACAGCTTGATATCCGCAATGAGATCAAGGTCATCCTTGAAAGACTGTGGAGAACCGGAGAGATCCTTTTTGAAAAACCTCAGGTTTCTGCTGAACGGAGAAATGTCATTCACTACCTCTATAATATATTCCCTGAAGTTCTACCCATGCTTGACAAACGGCTCATACAGGCATGGAATGCAACTGGATTTGATACCGCCAAACTTTCCGACCCCCGCAATATGCCCGGCCTCAGCTTCGGCAGCTGGGTTGGCGGTGATCGTGACGGCCATCCACTTGTAACCGCCAGCGTTACTGAAGAGACTCTTGCCGATATGCGCCAAAACGCACTTGCACTTGTCCAGCGTCATCTCAGGGAACTTGCTTCAAAATTAAGCCTTTCCGAAAGACTTCAGACTCCAGCAGAACAGCTTGCAGTGCGAATAGAGATCCTCAGCAAAAAACTTGGGCAGAGTGGTTATGAAGCTATTGACAGAAACCGGCATGAACCCTGGCGTCAGTTTCTAAATCTTGTTATCGCATCTCTACCGTTTGATTCTGAGCTATCGGAGACCATTACAAAAACCTGCGAACCCCGTCACTACTCTGGTTCAGATGAACTCCTGAAGGATCTCTCGCTTCTGAGAGAATCACTGCTTGCTGTCGGTGCACAGCATATCGCGGACATGGAGGTTGCACCGGTTTACAGAATCGTACAAACCTTTGGATTTCATCTCGGATCGCTTGATATCCGTCAGAACAGCCACGTTCACGAGCTTGCCCTCTCCCAGCTTATGGCCGCTGCGGGTATGAATGGCAACGATTTCCTGAATTGGGATGAACCTGCAAGAAGAGCCTTCCTTGACCGGGAACTTCAGTCGCCCCGCCCATTTACCCATCCCGACATGACTGCAGGAGCTGAAGCCGAAACAGTCCTTGCCTGCTACAGGGTTTTAGTGAACCATACCAAAAAATTCGGCACAGATGCTTTTGGCTCTCTTATTGTCAGTATGACAAGAAATGTATCTGACCTGCTCATCGTCTATATTTTTGCAAGAGAAGTCGGACTGATGACCCCGTGCGAAGATGGAGATGCCTGTTTACTTCCTGTCGTTCCACTCTTTGAAACCATTGAGGATCTGAAGAAAAGTCCTGCGATACTGCAGGAATTTCTTCTCCACCCGATCACACAAAGAAGTCTCGATTTCCGAAAAAAAACAACTGGAAAAAAAAGAAAGCTCCAGAAGGTTATGATCGGATACAGCGACAGCAACAAGGATGGCGGCATTTTTGCAAGCACCTGGACGCTTTATCGCGCCCAGGAAGCACTGCTTGAAGCCGGCAGACAGTGTGAAACAGAGATTCTGTTCTTCCATGGAAGAGGAGGAAGCATCAGCCGGGGAGCAGGACCAACTCACCGTTTCATCAGGGCACAACCATACGGCTCTTTTAATGCCGGAATGTGCTTTACCGAACAAGGTGAAACCATTGCACAGAAGTACGCCAACCGCATCAGTGCAGTCTATAATCTTGAACTCTTCATGGCCGGCACAGCAGAATCCCTTATCAGACAACGGCAGGGAGAAAAAAGAGTGCACCCACTTGAAGCAGTGATGGACATGCTCTCTGAACAAAGTTACCAGGCTTACCGAAAACTGATCGGCACAGAGGGTTTTCTCACCTTTTTCCGTGAAGCCACCCCTATTGATATTATTGAATCAACAAGAATAGGCTCCCGACCTTCACGAAGAAGCGGAAAAACAAGCCTTGAAGACCTCCGAGCCATCCCTTGGGTTTTCAGCTGGAACCAGGCACGTTTTTCCCTGTCAGGCTGGTACGGAGTCGGCTCGGCGCTTGAGTTTCTGCATATAAATGCTCCGGAAAGCTTCAATGAGATCCGTGCCAGAAGCCACGCATGGCCGCCTCTTCGTTACATTATCAGCAATGCCGACACAAGTATGGCATCGGCTGATCTGCAAATTATGCACCAGTACTCGGCACTGGTCAGTGACAGCACCATCAGGGAGAATATTCTCGGTATGATCGAAACCGAATATCATCGAACTAAAAAGTATATCGAAATACTTTTCGCTGAGCCCCTTGAAACCCAGCGACTTAATGTCAACAAATTTATTGCCCTCCGTCGTGAGGGACTTAACATGCTTCACCATCAGCAAATCAAGCTGCTCAAACAATGGCGGGTAGTGCAGGATTCTGGCCAGCAAAAAGAGTCAGACGCCCTGCTGATGGAACTATTTCTGACAGTCAACGCCATATCAGGAGGATTGCGCACAACCGGTTAAATAAATTGTCGATTGATGCACCAGAAAATTAATAAATGAGCGTCCATTAAATTATAATCCCATTGCTACCTGAAAAAAGAGAAGGTGTAAGACAAAGAGCATTGAACTTTGACAGAAGGTATGATTAGCTTTGATAATTGTTAAAACACGCAAATAACCATGAAAAAAACCATCTTGCTGGCAGCAGGAATTACAATTTTATTTTTTGCTCATCAACCAGTTAATGCTCAAGCGGATATCGGTATTCGCGTTGGAGGCATTCATGTTAATGTTGGGGATAGACCGAATTTTGTCATTGAAACAAGACCTACATTTGTTTACGTGCCTGAACTTGGATTTTCAGTCGCTGTTGGATCTCCTTATGATTTCGCCTACTTCGATGGCTCCTATTACATAAGCCGGGACGGATATTGGTACAGTTCCTCTTATTACGGAGGACCGTGGGCTGTCGTCAGCTTTGACAGGCTTCCGCATGCACTAAGAGCACATCGTTGGGAAGAGATAAGAAGGTTCCGAGACAGAGAGTATCGCAGACATGACCACAATTACTGGGAGAATAGGGACCGGCATGACGAACACGACCGTAGAGATGGCAGGGATCAACGCCATGAAGAGAACCGTGACCAACGCAATGATCACAATCGATAGATGAGTAAACTGTGCTATTGAGAAAGAAAGATAACGACGCACCAATAAAAAGCCCTTCTTAATGGAGGGTTTTTTATTGGTGCGTCGTTAACATTAGACAAATCAGTAATGCTAAATAAATAATTATTTGGAGGGCGCTTCACATGGTCAAGATTTATAATCTTTTTTTAGCGTCAGTTATCTTATTATTATCTTTGTTTTCCAGCGATTTATACGCATCAACCGAGAAGAAGGCTGGAGTTGTATTGCTTCAATGCTCATGATGATGCCAAAGATCAAATAGTGAAATGGATCGACAAATTATTGTTACTCTTCTGAAATTAAAACAAGAATAATTTGGAGTATTGCAGAATACATCTCTTGTTTCATAAAAAAAATATTTTGTTTGTTCATTTTTTATTAAATTTGATTGTATTCTTCTACAATGAAGAATTATTTAAGCAACTTTAACTAACATCAATTATGCCATCAACCAAACTTTCAGAAATCAAATCCCAAATAGCTGAGCTTCAAAGGGAAGCCGATGAGATCATCAAGAACGAGCGAATTGCTATTATTAGAGATATTAGGGAAAAAATAGATATTTACGACATTACAGTCGATGAACTTCAGCGGAAGGGAAAGGCAGTTAAATCTGCGACAACAAAAAGTCCATCTGTCATTAAGTACAAGAAAAGTGAGAATGAATATTGGGTTGGCAGAGGCCCGAAACCAGGTTGGGTTAAAGACGTTGAAAAAAACGGCGAAAGCATTGAACAGTACAGAGTGCAAGAGTAACTACTTTTTTAATCGCGTTTTATTGGAATATTAATTCTATTGAGGCTTTTCACAAAGCCTCATTTTTTTTTACTCATCAATTGGCAAAGTCATATTCGCGCCACTCACCCACTCTCTTTAGCCATTCAACTATTCAGATACGGTTATAAACTGATACCCAACGACCCTGTCATACATGAACGATTCTCCCTTGACACCAATCAGTTGTATTGTCATCGCGTAACACAATACAACTTTTTCTGGGCTCCGGATATCTTTGACCCTAAACATTTCTTCGCATCGCGTATCACTTTCCTTCTCTATTCTTGAATCAAATGAACGTTTTCCTGGATCTGTTTTTTATCCCTTCGATATGCCACAATACCTTCAATAGTCACCTCATAGAATTGTATTCCTCTGAAATAAAAAACAAATTAGAAAACAAGCTGATAGTTGTATAAATTGCGTATATGTAAAAAGGTTATTCAACTATTTTTTTATGCTCTCCACTCTCAACGCTGCAGCCCTGACAGGTATTGACGCCATTAAGGTTACAGTTGAAACCAACGTAACGGGAGGCATCCCTTCCTTTACCGTTGTTGGCTTGCCGGACAATGCTATAAGGGAGAGCAGGGAAAGAATTCTTACGGCAATCAGAAATTCAGGATTTACTATCCCTCCTAAAAAAATAACGGTCAATCTTGCACCTGCAGATATAAAAAAAGAGGGGACAGCATTCGATCTCCCTATTGCCATTGGACTTCTTGGTTCACTTCAGATTATCACTCCCCAATTCGATGATCTTCTGATTATGGGTGAACTGGCCCTTGACGGTTCAGTAAGAAGAATTATCGGAGCGCTCCCGGTAGCCATTATGGCGGGAAAGGAACACATTAAACGTTTAATTGTGCCGCTCTCAAACGCGCCTGAAGCAGCCGTTGCTGTTTCAGCATCACATTCAGGTATTAAGGTCTATGGCGTCGAAACCCTGAATGAAACCGTTGAACTGGTAAACGAAACGAGGGAGTTCACTCCGGTGAGTGTGAATATTGCAGAGTTGTTTAACAGTGAACAGGAATACCCTGTTGATTTTTCTGATATCAAGGGACAGGGAGCAGCAAAAAAAGCACTTGAAATTGCTGCGGCAGGCAGTCATAATGTTATAATGATCGGTCCTCCTGGCAGTGGAAAAACAATGCTTGCAAAAGGGTTATCCGGAATCCTGCCTCCTCTCAGCTTTGAAGAGTCGCTTGAAACCACAAAAATCTATTCAGTTTCCAACCTTCTTGATAAAGAGAGTCCTCTTATGGTGACTCGCCCATTCCGCAACCCCCACCATACGACAAGCAATGTCGCGCTGATCGGCGGTGGCTCTACAGCAAAGCCAGGAGAGGTTAGCCTTGCCCATAACGGCATTTTGTTTCTTGATGAACTCCCCGAATTTACCCGGAACGCCCTCGAAGTGCTCCGCCAGCCCCTTGAAGAGAGAGAGGTTACCGTTTCAAGAATCTCTGGCACCACAAGGTTTCCCGCAGGCTTCATGCTTATAGCTGCCATGAATCCAAGCCCGGCTGGCGCACTGAAAGATCCTGACGGTAACTTGACCGCTCCGCCCCAACAGATCCAGCGTTATCTTGCAAAAATTTCAGGCCCGCTGCTTGACCGCATAGACATCCATATTGATGTGCCAAAAGTTGAAAACACCGACCTGTTTTCCTCCGGAGCATCTGAAAACTCATCGGCAATACGACAGAGGGTCATATCAGCCAGAAAAATCCAGCAGGATCGGTTTGCTGCCCTGGCATCACAAAAAATTTATAGCAATGCCCAGATGAACACCAAGCTGATCAAGAGATTCTGTCAGCTCGATAAAAAAAGTTCACAAAAACTTATGGATGCCATGAACAACATGAATCTCTCTGCAAGGGCACACGACCGGATCCTTAAGGTCAGCCGCACCATTGCCGACCTTGACAATTGTGAACAAATTGCCATGAAGCATCTCATACAGGCCATCCAATACCGCAACCTTGATCGCGATTTCTGGAGCTTTTGATTGTCCATTTATACCGGCTCTGTCCATTAAAAACAGTAAAGAAATTGTGGACTCTCTCCCTATATTTAACTCTGTTAAAATAGATTCATAATAAAATCGTAGGGAGACCTTCATGAATGCAAGGGAAAAGCTCAGTTATACCCTGCTGCTTGCCGGAACACTTTTTATTACAGCACCCTGCCATGCCGCCCAAACTGCGGAAAGTGTGGATGCTCGCATAAGCCGTCTTGAGCAGGAACTTGCCGAACTGAAATCGCTGGTAAAAACACCCCCACCCGTCACAGCAGACGCAAATATTTCTGAAAAAAAAAATTGACCCACTGAATAGTGTAGCGGTAGCGCCCTCTTCCGGCGTCAAGGTTGAGCTCTACGGTTTTGCCCGCTTTGACGCTTCATACGATACCGGAAAAATATATCCCGGCAATATCGCTTCGTGGGTTCGTCCCGAAAATCTCAATAATCATGATAACGAATGGGATCTTACAGGTACAGCCACAAGGCTCGGCCTGAACCTCAGCGGTCCGGATACAGATTCCATAAAGCTTTCCGGAAACATTGAAATTGATTTTCTTGGTGGAGGTACCGAAAACAACATGATCCCAAGAATGCGTCACGCATACCTCAAGGCTTACTGGCCAACTTCCGATTTCAGCATTCTCGCAGGTCAGACCTGGGATGTAATCTCTTCACTGATCCCGTTTGTCGATGATCCTGCTATTATGTGGGCTGCCGGAAATATTGGTGCCCGCCACCCTCAGCTGAGACTCACCAAGGGATTTTCGACCGGAGAAAAAAGCCGTATTGAGCTTGTCGCCGCAGCTTCCAGAACAATCGGCGAAACAAACATCCTCGCTGACACATGGAACACCGATCCAGGGAAAGATGCCAATATGCCAACAATCCAGGGAAAAATTGCTTTTTCCGAACCGCTGCTGGTGGATAACCAACCGGCATCCATTGCTGTTTCGGGCCATTACGGCCAGGAGGAGTGGGACACCGATAAATCAGGAAATCATAAAACGCTTGACTCATGGTCATGCAATATGGAACTCTTGATGCCCCTCAATGAACAATTCACCTTTGCCGGCGAATGCTTTACCGGCTCGAATCTCGACGACTATTATGGAGGAATTGTTCAGGGCGTTAATACAACCACACTGAAAGATATCCGATCAAGAGGCGGATGGGCTTCACTCAGATACAACTTCTCCCCTTCAGCAACTCTCAGTATCGGGGCCGGTATTGACAACCCGAATGATAATGACCTCCCTCTCGGCGGAAGAACTCTGAATCAGACTATTTTCGCTACTTTTATCAAAAAAATAACCCCAAATTTTATCCTTGGATTGCAGCTTTCAGATTGGAAAACCGACTACAACAATATTCCCGAAAGCAACGCAATCAGGGCTCAGAGCTCTTTGACCTATAAGTTTTAACAGTATAAGCAGATGCTCCCCCGCCGAAAGAATCAGCATTGCTGCGGCGGGGAAGGAAAATAATTCAGCGGATAGTGATTTCACAGGGCATAACGGCAAGCATATGAAGCTGACCGGACACCATCAGCATCTCATAATAAGCCTCCATGGTACTGAACTGATGCTCAGGAATGAACTCATGTAACAGCTGTTTTTTGATGGCAGCTGATATTCTTTCAGCCAGGCCGGTATCACTTCCCTGCCGGAGAAATTCCCACCAGGCTTTCTGCACTGGATAGAGCACAAGTTTGGGGTGTTTTGCTGGATCGATCTTTGCGAGAAGCTGTGCAGCATGAATGGCATCAAAAAGTCCTCCCATTCGGTCAACAAGACCTGCTTTCATCGCGCGACTTCCTGTCCAGACCCTTCCCCCGGCAACAGAGTCAACCTGCGCAATCCTCATCTTTCTTGACGCTGCAACTTTTCCGATAAAATCGTAATAGACCTCCCCAGCCGCTGCAACAAATTTGTTGTATGCATCTCCTTCAAGCGGTTTGAAAAGCGTATTGGCATCGGCATACCTGCCTCGAGTGACGACGGTACGACCCAGTCCGATTTTTTCCGCAAGCCCTTTGATATTGGGTTTCAGGGCATAGACCCCTATTGATCCGGTAATAGTCAGTGGCTCGGCGTAGATGGTTTTGCCTGCGAGTGCTGCCATATAGCCGCCGGATGCTGCCACACCCGACATGGAGACCACAAGAGGTTTCCTCTTCGCAGCTGCATCAAGCATCTGAAGCATATCGGAGGAGGCAAGGGCATCGCCGCCCGGGCTGTCAATACGCAGGACAATAGCTTTGACCTTGTTGTTCTCCAAAGCCGAATCAAGGGAGTTTCTCAGAGTCTCAACATCAATGCCTTCACTCACCTCCCCGGCACCACTGCCTGCAGAACGAACAATCATGCCCGAAAGCGTAACAACAGCAATGCTTTCATCACTTTCTGCCTTAAGAGGCCATTCAACAGCAGAACGATACTGTGCAGCCCGTACATAAGCATCATTATCGCTTGTCAAATCCTTTCCAGTTATTTTCTTCGTCAATGATCGCTGCAACTCCCAGGAAGATGCTATGCCATCGACCAGTTTGAGCTCTTTAGCCCTCCCGGCCGACATCAGCGGTTCAGAGTTCATAAGCGATGTTAAAGCGTCACGAGTAATCCCGCGCCGTTTGGACAGGTAACCCAGATAATCATCAAACACCTCGTCAAGCAGCACATTAATCTCTTCAAGCGACTCCTTGCTTGACCCTGTCAGAAGAAAGGGTTCGATACCGCTCTTGTACTTTTTCCATTGTGCGGCCTGAAACGAAACACCTAATTTTCCAAACGGAGTGGTATAAAAGAGTGTTTCCGCCTTGAGTCCATCAAGCAGAAGAAATCCGCCACGTTCAATAATAATGGAGTCACACGCCGCAGCAAGGAGGTAATCGTTATCCTCGGCAGAGTGAAGAAGGGCTGTGACTTTTTTGCCCCCCCGGCGCGCATGTTCAACAGCCTGCCGGATTTCAGCTATCTTGGCTGGAGTTGCCTGCAGCCCTCCAATATCAAGAAGCACCTCCTTGATGCGCTCATCTGTTGCGGCATGATCAAGGATAAACAAGATTTCCTGCAGAGAGAGCGATTCACGGGAAGAGAAAAATGGAAGCGAGGAGCTTTCATGGCGAGTCTCACTGATGGTTCCGCCAAGCGGTATGCAGAGCACAAAACGGTCAGGAAGGCTATGTGAAGAGCGAAGAGCCCAAAACATGCCGCCACAAAACAGGATAAAAATAATGATGAAAGCCAGGCAACCGTTGCGGAAACAGCCCCGCTTTTTTTTAGGTGTGTTCGTATTATTCATAAAGCAGGCAGCTTACCTTGTGTCCATTACTATTAATATTGAGCTCTTTAAGGTTTGGTTCCATGAGTCTGCACTCGGCCATCACTTCTGGACAACGTGGATGAAAACCACATCCAGAGGGAATCTGCATGGGCCCGGGTAGATCTCCCTTTAAAAGAATCCGTTCTTTTTTTGCGCCGATTTCAGGATTGGGGATGGCCGAAAGAAGCGCTCTTGTATAGGGATGACGGGGGTTGGCGTATAGCTCACTGGAATCGGCAATCTCCACAATCTTTCCAAGATACATGACCGCAACCCTGTCAGATATATATTCAACAACCGAAAGATCATGGGCAATAAAAAGATAGGTCAAACCGAGATCTCTCTGAAGATCCTTGAGCAGATTAATGATCTGCGACTGAATTGAAACGTCGAGAGCAGAAACTGGCTCATCGCAGATAATGAATTTCGGGTTGACTGCCAGTGCCCTTGCAATACCGATGCGCTGGCGCTGCCCTCCTGAAAACTCATGGGGATAACGGTTGAAATATTCCCGACTCAAACCAACAAGATCAAGCAGCTCTTTAATCCGCTTACGGGCGGCCTCCCCACGGGCAATACCATGGACAAGCAAAACCTCCTCGAGCATCTGCCCGACGGTAAGGCGTGGGTTCAGTGAACCGAAGGGATCCTGAAAAATCATCTGTATCTGCTTGCGCAGAGCGCGGAATTCACGATTTCCGATACCGGATATTTCCTGCCCTTCAAACTCAATCTTTCCCGTCACAACAGAACGGCCCAGACGAATCAGTGCTCTGCCAAGTGTGGTTTTACCGCAGCCTGACTCACCTACCAGGCCAAGCGTCTCTCCCTGAAAAACATCAAATGAAACCCCGTTGACAACCGGTATCGAGACTGGTTTGCCAAAACCACTGTTCTTCCTTTCAAAAAAATGTACCCGCAGCTCCTTGACTGACAGTAATGGCTTTTGATCCTTCATCGTTAACTGAACGCTGTTTATCGTATTTTTATTAGTATAATAAATACCAGTGTGAATTTACCATAACAAACCCTTCGTTCAAGTCTGTCTTTTACCCTTGCAAACCCCACATTTACATACCGGAACACTTTACGTTGTTGCAACGCCTCTCGGTAATCTCGAAGACATTACCCTGCGGGCCATAAAAGTTCTTGGTCAATCCGGAGCTATCGCCTGTGAAGATACGCGCCGCGCATCGATTCTTCTCAAGCATTTCGATATTACCGGCAAAAAGCTTATCAGTTACCACAACTACAATGAGCCAAAAGCTATCGCCCACATTATCGCTCTCCTTGAAGAGGGTAGTGATATCTCTCTCATCACCGATGCTGGTACCCCAGTTATCAGCGATCCCGGATATGCGCTGCTGCACGCCCTGCATGAACGGAACCTGAAAGTTATCCCGATTCCCGGAGCATGTGCACTGACAGCTGCACTTTCAGCATGCCCTTTGCCGGTCAACAATTTTTTCTTTGCGGGTTTTCTTCCGCATAAAAAAGGGCGTAAAAGCCGGCTTGAATATTTAGCTGCGCTGCAAGCCTCCTTTGTGGTTTATGAGTCGCCATACAGAATCATGAAGCTTCTTGATGAACTCAGCAATATTGTTCCAGATGCAGAGATTTTTATCGGACGGGAGATGACAAAAATACATGAAGAGTATATTACAGGAACCATTGAAGAGATCCGTCAACGGCTTGCAGATGGAAAAACCAGAGGAGAGTTTGTTGTCGTTGTTCATCCTGCCGGAAAAAAAATAATCAAATCAGAAACCGACCATGCAGATCATCACTGAACCTGGGCAGATGCAGGCCATTGCCGAAAAACTTCGGCTCAACAGGCAGTGTATAGGCGTCGTCATGACGATGGGTGCGCTGCACGAAGGCCATCTGAGTCTTGTAAAACTTGCCCGAGAGAGCGCAGGCATCATTATTCTCACCATTTTCGTAAACCCCACTCAGTTTGGAGTGAACGAAGATCTCCACCTATACCCGCGACCTTTTGAAAAGGATGCCGCCCTTGCAAAATCGGCTGGGGTCGACTACCTTTTCGCTCCTGAAACTGGAAGTATCTATCCCGAACACTCCCAGACAACGGTTGAATGCAGCGGTGTAGCCAGCAGGTTCGAAGGAGAACGGAGGCCTGGCCATTTTAAAGGAGTGGCCACCATAGTGACCAAGCTGCTGAATATCACAAAACCTCATATAGCCATCTTCGGTGAAAAGGATGCACAGCAACTCGCGGTCATCCGTCGGCTTGTTGAAGATCTCAATATGGATATTAAAATTATCGGGGCACCAATTGTCAGGGAAAAAAATGGACTCGCGGTAAGCTCGAGAAATATCTACCTCTCAAACGAGGAGCGTGATGCCGCCACCATCCTTTACAAGGGAATCTGCCATGCCCAGCAAAGGGTTGGCGAACAGGCACATAATCTTCTTACCATTGCTGAAGAGATCGAAGCGATGATTAACCGAACACCCGGATGCCGCTCCGACTATGTCGGTTTTGTCGATGAAGCAACCTTTGAACCAGTTGAAACTGCTGAAACAGGCAGGAAGTACCTGCTGCTTCTTGCCATGTACTCAGGAGCGGTGAGGCTTATCGACAATGGGAAGATAGATGCATGATACGCGGTGAAAGATCAAGGTTACCGGAACAGACTTTTTTGTATTATATTTAATGACGCGGTCGTTGTTTTCAGCATGGCAGCAAAACAGTGAACTCTGCATTGAGCTTATGGCCGGAAGAGGGAGACCTATGCATGAAAAAAACCGGACAGCATTTTTATCACACTTTCAAAGATATTCATGATTATTAACAAGAAAATTGATCTCGGCCAGGGGAAGATAATCTCTATCGAAACCGGCAAGATGGCTAAGCAGGCAGACGGCGCTGTAGTAGTCCGTATGGGCGACACTATGGTTCTTGCAACAGTGGTATCAAGCAAAAAAACACCTCCACCAAATCAGGACTATTTTCCACTACAGGTTGAATACCGTGAAAAATATTCAGCTGCCGGCAAATTCCCGGGAGGTTTTTTCAAACGTGAAAGCCGCCCTTCCGAAAAAGAGATTCTTTCAGCACGATTGATAGACCGGGCACTCAGACCGCTCTTTCCCGACAGCTACCTCTATGAAACCCAGATCATTGTAACCGTTATCTCTTCCGACCAGATCAATGATGCCGATGTGCTCGGCGGTCTGGCTGCATCAACCGCCATCATGGTCTCCGACATTCCTTTCCACAACCCGATGTCCGAAGTACGGGTTGGCAGAATCAACGGCCTGTTTGTCATTAATCCTGATGTTAACGAGCTTCTTGAGAGTGACATTGATATCTGCATCGGCGGCACGATAGATACCATCTGTATGCTTGAAGGTGAAATGAAAGAGATTTCAGAAGCCGAGATGCTTGATGCCATCAAATTCGGACACGATGCTATCCGCAAACTCTCTGCACTCCAGAACGAGATTGCTGCCGAGGTTGCCAAACCAATCCGCCCCTTTAATCCAACTCTCATTCCGGCAGAGCTTACCGAAGTTATTCGCGGTTGTTGTGAAGTCCGCCTCAAAGAGCTTGCCTATACTCCGCTTAAAAAAGAAGATCGTGCCGATCAAACTGCCCACATCTACAAAGAGTCCATAGAATCAATCATTGAGCACTTCAAGGCCTCAATAAGCAGCGAGGATCTTGCCGCTGATCCAGCCAAAGCCCTCTGCCTGAACGCTCATATCATTGAAGAGCAGATCCACTCGGTCGAAAAGAGAGTAATGCGCCACATGATTCTTGATGACGCAAAACGCCTTGACGGCAGAGCCCTTGACCAGGTTCGCCCGATCAGCATAGAACTTGGTGTCATCCCGAGAGCCCACGGCTCTGCACTCTTTACAAGAGGAGAGACACAGGCTCTTGTAACCATTACCCTTGGCACCAATAAAGATGCCCAGTCAGTTGATAACCTGACAAACAGTGCTGATAAAAAATTCTTCCTCCACTACAACTTTCCGCCGTTTTGCGTCGGTGAGGTTGGAAGACTTGGAAGCATCGGTCGCCGGGAAATCGGTCACGGCAATCTTGCAGAGCGATCCATTAAAATGGTTGCCCCGACCGACGTTGAGTTCCCCTATACCATAAGAATCGTTTCGGACATCCTTGAGTCGAACGGCTCATCTTCAATGGCTTCAGTATGCGGTGGAACCCTGGCATTGATGGATGGAGGTGTTCCAATCAGAAAACCAGTATCAGGCATCGCCATGGGACTGATCAAGGAGGGAGAGTCCTACGCTGTGCTTTCTGATATTCTCGGCAATGAGGATCATCTTGGTGATATGGATTTCAAGGTTGCCGGCACCAGAGATGGTATTACAGCCTGCCAGATGGACATCAAGATTGACGGTCTTGACTATCATATCCTTGAAACTGCTCTTGAGCAGGCCCGCAGAGGACGGCTGCACATCCTCGACAAAATGGAGGAGGCTATCCCCTCTTCCCGCCTTGACCTTGCCAACTTTGCACCAAAACTTACAACCATAAAAGTGCCGGTTGACTGCATCGGCATGATTATCGGCAAGGGTGGAGAAACTATCCGCAGTATTACGGAAGAGACCGGTGCGGAAATCAACATTGCGGACGATGGAACCGTTACCATTGCCTGTTCGACCAGTGAAGGAACCAATGCTGCACTTGCCACTATCAAAAGCCTTACAGCAAAGCCTGAAGTTGGCACGATCTACATCGGAAAGGTTAAAGATGTTCGTGATGAACTTGGCGCTTTTGTTGAATTTCTTCCAAAAACAGATGGTCTGGTGCACATCTCTGAAATAGCAAAAGAGAGAGTCAATAAAGCCAGCGATCACCTGAAAGTCGGTGACAAGGTGAAGGTTAAACTGGTTGAAGTCCGCAAAGATCCACGTACCGGAAAAATGCGCTTTGCCCTTTCAATAAAAGCTGTTGACCAGGCAGAGGAGCCGGGCAACGAAAACAAGTAAACACGACCAACTTAAAAAGGCAGTGCAGTTAAACCGGCACTGCCTTTTTTATTATCTCCTTTTTCATAGTTCAAGGCACGATTGTATTGACTCTGTCTGAACTGTTTCAGAGGAATACAACGTCATCATCAAAAAACCATGAAGTACGAATTTTCAGCAATAGAACAAAAATGGCAGGCTTCCTGGCAGAAGCACAATACCTTTACATCGGGGGAGGATGCTGGCAAGCCAAAATACTATGTGCTCGACATGTTTCCCTATCCAAGCGGCACCGGGCTCCATGTAGGACATCTTGAAGGATACACCGCTTCGGATATCACAGCTCGATACAAAAGAAGCTGCGGCTTCAATGTGCTGCACCCGATGGGATGGGATGCTTTTGGACTGCCAGCTGAACAGTTTGCCATTAAAACAGGAACCCACCCGAAAACAACTACTGAAAATAACATCAGGAGTTTCAAGGAGACCCTTCAGGCAATGGGTTTCTCCTACGACTGGCAGAGAGAGATAAATACCACCGATACCGGATATGTGAAATGGACTCAGTGGATTTTTCTCAAGCTCTATGAGCGTGGACTGGCCTATATGTCGAAAGTTGACGTTAACTGGTGCGAAGAGCTCAAGACCGTTCTTGCCAATGAAGAGGTTGAGGAAAAAATTTCAGAGGGATACACGGTTGTCCGCCGCCCTTTGCGGCAATGGGTATTAAAAATAACAGCGTATGCCGATCGACTGCTTGCCGATCTTGAAGAGCTTGATTGGCCGGAAAACGTCAAACAGATGCAGCGCAACTGGATTGGACGTTCGGAAGGAGTCGATATTGATTTTGAACTCCCCTGCCACAACAAAAAACTGAGAGTCTATACAACCCGGCCCGACACCCTTTTCGGTGCCACCTACCTTGTCATTTCACCCGAACATCCCCTTGCTGAAAAGCTTGCTACTGCCGGACAGCTGATTGAAGTTAAAAGCTATATTGGCCAGGCAAAACTGAAAACAGAACTGGAACGAACTGGTCTTCAAAAAGAGAAAGCAGGCGTTTTTACCGGTTCTTATGCCATTAACCCTGCAACCGGCCAGCCTCTTCCGGTCTGGATCTCAGACTTTGTGTTGACAAGCTACGGTACCGGAGCAATCATGTCGGTTCCGGCCCATGACAGCAGAGACTGGGAGTTTGCCAGGCAATACAACCTCCCCATCATTGAGGTCATTAAAAGCCCTCATGATGTTCAGGAACAAGTGTTTGAAGGAAAGGAGAGCTTTTGTGTCAACTCCTCCAACAGCGAGATCACTCTCGACGGACTCACCTTTGCTGAAGCTTTTGAGCGCATGGCATCATGGCTTGAAAGAAAAAAAGTTGGCGAAAGAAAGGTTAACTATAAACTCCGCGACTGGATATTCAGCCGCCAGCGTTACTGGGGAGAACCTATCCCGATCAAGCATTACGAAGATGGTTCACTTCGTCTGGAAACCAATCTGCCTCTGGTTCTACCGGAGGTCGAAGCCTACCATCCTTCGTCAACCGGTGAATCTCCATTAGCCAACATTCCTGAATGGCTTTACGGAAACGATGAATACGGCGCATTCAGAAGAGAGACAAACACCATGCCTCAATGGGCAGGAAGCTGCTGGTACTATCTCCGTTTTATCGATCCCGCCAACAGCGAGCAACTCATTGATCCCGCAAAAGAGCGGTACTGGATGAATGTTGACCTCTATATCGGCGGTGCTGAACATGCTGTCCTTCATCTCCTCTATGCAAGATTCTGGCACAAGGTTCTTTTCGATATCGGTGTTGTCAGTTCAAAGGAACCGTTCAAGAGACTTTTCAACCAGGGAATGATTCTTGGAGAAGACAATGAAAAAATGTCGAAATCACGAGGCAATGTTATCCCGGCTGACCACGTTCTGGAACGGTACGGCGCTGATGCTGTCCGCCTCTATGAAATGTTTCTCGGCCCTCTTGAACAGGTCAAACCTTGGAACACCAATGGTATTGAAGGGATCAGCCGCTTTCTGTCGAAAGTGTGGCGATTGATCTATCCGGAACATGAATCTCCGGCGGCTTCACTTACCCTTGAAGCAATGCCCGAAGAGCTGCTGAGACGCATGCATAAAACTATCAAGAAAGTCGGCGAAGACACTGAAAATCTCAAATTCAATACCGCTATCGCCGAGATGATGGTCTTTGTCAACGAACTGCAAAAGGCTGGCTGCAAGAACCGGAACGCTGTTGAAACTCTGCTCATCCTGCTTGCACCATACGCACCGCATATTGCAGAGGAACTTTGGGAAGCCATCGGCCACAGCTCTTCAATCAGTGCAAAACCATTTCCATTGTTTGACCCGAAACTGGTCGAAGATAGTGTCCTGACAATTGCTGTTCAGATCAATGGGAAACTGAGAGGCACCTTCCTTGCACCAGCAAAAAGCCCGAAAGAATCGCTGCTCGCCGAAGCAAAAAAGGTTGAATCGGTCATTAAATTTCTTGAGGGGCAAACAATCGTCCGTGAAATTGTTGTGCCCGACAAACTGGTAAGTTTTGCGGTAAAATAATCACATACAAGGCACAGGCATCTTTCAAATATTGGCCAGAAAATTTTTTTTATGTGAATTAATTTGTAAACTGATAAACTCAGTTTACAATATTATTTTTCCGCTTCAGCCGCTTTTTTTCTTGATTCACAGACACCTGTGACGGGGGTAGTCTCCTTTTTTTTCAACACTATTAATCTGGTATCAATGGCTACAGACGAAACAACATCCAACACACAGCAAACCGAAACCTCGTCTTCTGCAAACGATTCGATCAGTTCAGTTATGTCTGAAAAGCGGAAATTTCCACCTCCGGTAGATTTTTCGGCATCCGCCCATATCTCTTCAATGGAGGAGTATGAGAGGCTCTATGCTGCGGCAGATGCAGATCCAGTGAGCTATTGGGGAGAAATTGCTGAACAGTTCCATTGGTTTAAAAAGTGGGATACCGTGTTGGAGTGGAATAACCCATACGCCAAATGGTTTAACGGCGGTAAAACCAATATCTGTTATAATGCCCTTGATGTTCATGTTAAAAGCTGGAGAAAAAACAAGGCTGCCATTATCTGGGAGGGTGAAGAGGGGAACGAGCGGGTTCTGACATACGGTGAACTTCACCGTCAGGTCAGCAAATTTGCCAATGTTCTTAAAATTGCCGGCATAAAACCCGGAGACAGGGTTGCGCTCTATATGGGCATGGTTCCTGAACTTGTCATCGCTGTCCTTGCCTGTGCACGTGTTGGCGCTGTCCATAATGTTATTTTTGCCGGATTCTCAGCTCACGCCATTACCGAGCGTGTCAATGATTCACGCGCCAAGATGGTTATCTGTGCTGATGGTTCAAGACGTCGTGGAAGCTCAATCAACCTTAAAAATATCGTTGATGAAGCTATCGTCAATACACCATCAATCAGAAGTGTCATTGTTCTGAAAGTTACCAACGAAGAGGTCCACATGCATAACGGTATGGACCATTGGTGGCATGATCTTATGGGTCTGGCCGTTGATGAATGTGAGCCAGTTGAGGTAGAATCAGAGCATCCACTCTTTGTGCTCTATACAAGCGGCTCAACCGGAAAACCGAAGGGTATTCTGCATACCACTGCCGGATATATGGTGAATGCAGCGAGCTCCTTCAAATATGTTTTTGATATCAAGGATGAGGATATCTACTTCTGTACGGCAGATGTAGGCTGGATCACCGGACACACCTACATGGTCTACGGCCCGTTGCTCAACGGCGCAACTCTTCTCATGTATGAAGGCGCTCCAAACTACCCTCAGTGGGACAGGTTCTGGGATATCATCAACCGCCACAAGGTCACCATTCTCTATACAGCACCAACCGCTATCCGCGCCTTTATCCGTGCCGGAGATGAATGGGTCACCAAGCACAATCTAAGCTCGCTCCGCCTGCTCGGAACTGTTGGTGAACCAATCAATCCTGAAGCATGGATGTGGTATCACAAGGTTGTAGGACAGGAAAGATGTCCTATTGTCGATACCTGGTGGCAGACTGAAACCGGCGGCATCATGGTCTCTCCACTTCCTGGCGCTACACCTACAAAACCAGGCACTGCAACTCGCCCACTGCCAGGCATCGCTGTGGATGTTGTACACAAGGACGGTACACCATGTGAAGCCAATGAAGGCGGATATCTCGTCATTAAAAAGCCTTGGCCATCAATGCTCCGTACCATCTATGGCGACAACAAACGCTATGAATCAACCTACTGGGCGGAATTCCCCGGCATGTACTTTACCGGTGACGGCGCCCGCAAGGATGAAGATGGCTATATCTGGATCATGGGACGTGTTGATGATGTCGTCAACGTTTCTGGCCACCGCCTCGGTACCAGTGAAGTCGAAAGCGCACTTGTTTCCTTTGAAGCTGTTGCAGAGGCAGCTGTTGTCAGCCGTCCCGATGAGCTGAAGGGCAATGCTCTTGTGGCCTTCGTAACGCTGAAGGATGAATATGTAGGCGACATGAAAATGCGTGAAGAGATCCGCAACCACGTTGCCAAAGAGATCGGACCTATTGCAAAACCTGATGAAATCAGATGGGCAAAAGGCTTGCCGAAAACCCGCAGTGGAAAAATCATGCGCCGTCTCCTTCGCGAACTTGCCTCAAGCAATGAGATCAAGGGAGATGTCACGACACTTGAGGATTTCGGTGTTCTTGAAAACCTTCGCGAACAGGAAGAGGATAAGTAACGACTCACACATCCTGAAGAAGTAATTCTACACAGAAAGCGCAGCCTCGGCTGCGCTTTCTGTTTGTATGCTGAGTTATGCCATTTTTTTCCTGAGCGGAACATATCAACGTAGCGCTCCTGACAGGCTTAGAAAAAAAGTTATTTCTTTCATCAGACGGTTTTTATCTCACAACCTGCAGTATATTCAATGGAGTATACACTATCGAGAATCTTTTTGCTCTTGCAGGATGTAATCCATGAGTACATCACGACCATACCTTATATTTCTTTCGAGTGTACAAAAAGAGCTGGCTCCGGCCACCTGAATTCAGGCAGGATGCCGGTTCTTTTATACAGACGTTATGGAGACCTGTTTCAGTTGGTTCGGCAGAAAAGCAAGTTGCGACCCAGTCACAACTCCCGATGTTTCGGCTCATTGAAGTATTGGAAGAGCACAATCTCTCCGCAGGTCAACTGCGTGAAGCTTTGGAGATCAAACATCGTCCGACATTCAGAAAAAACTACATTCATCCCGCTATAGAAGCTGGTTATATTGAGCCAACAATTCCAGAAATACCAACGAGCAGATTGCAGCAGTATCGGATTACGGACGCAGGTCGTGCATGGTTAGCAATTGTTCGAGAAGGAAAAAAGAGAGCTTAATGATCTATCCCGTGAAATCACAACGACAGGACGTAGGCACAATGCAGGATTTTACGCTTCATCGATCTGACGGAGGATTTCCCGCAACGAACTGGTAGTTGTCAGCTTATCCTCGTCAGTGGCGGAATTGTAAAAACTGATAATGGCTTTGCCACCGATACCGATCGGGGGATATTCTTTTTCGGCAAGCGTCGGCATCAGTGCAAGGAATTTCGACACACTCTCTTTGTCCATGCCGTTGATTCTGCTGACGACATCTTCTGCAATACCTGCAGAGACTTCCTCATTCAGACCAGCAACGTAAGCGGCGCTCTGCACGGCACCGTACTGGAAACCAAGTACAGCAAAAACAATATCCCTGTTTGAGCTGCGTTCCAATCCAGCCGGGCATTGCCCGATCACTTCAGCGAGGAACTGCAGTGCCATTTTTCTGACTGCCTCGATGTTTTCTTCACTATTATTATGCATCAGGATCAAAAACTTTGTTGAGGATTTTATAGGTCAACTTTCATGAACGATGTTGTGCCGGTGCATGGTTGATGTCAGGTTTGAACAAAAGATCTCTGCCATGCTCACTACCTACCTTTGGCCGCGAGGTCATGGAAGAACTCCTTGAGATGTCTCGTGCCAGTTGCCGGGGCGACATTGTCTATGCGACTGACGGCCAGAGCGAAGGAGATGATGTTTTTCAGGGGCTTGTTGACGAAGCCTATGACGAAAAGGGTGATGTCGCCGATCCACATGGGCACGTGTCTGATCTTTGGCTCCATGCCGAGGGCCTCGAACGCCATGAGATTGGTTTCGTCGTAGGTATAGATGTCTGGCCCTCCGACGGCGATCTCACTGTTCCCCTCGGCTTCCGCAGCATCGACGCAGACCCTGGCCAGGTCGGCCCCATGGATCGGGTTGAAGCGGTTTGTGCCGTCACCGAGAAGGAAGACATGGCCTTTACGGGCGAAAGAGAAGAACATGCCCATATCGTTGAAGTACGCGGTAGGCCGGATGACGGTGTATTGTATGCCGGAAGACCGAAGATCCTGCACGAAAAGCTCGTGAGCCTTCACCATTTCCGAATCCATCATTTTGTCGGAGTTGAAGACCGAGATGTAGATGAACCTTCTGACGCCGTGGACGAGGGCGTCCTCCAGCAGTGTCTTATTCCCGAGGTGGTCGATCTGTTCGCTCGTGATGTGGTGCTGGGGTTTGGTGAGGCCCATGCAGGAGAATACGATATCCACATCCTTGCAAGACTCCTTCAGGGAGGCCCTGTCGGCCGCGTCTCCGATGAAGAGTTCCTCGACGACCTCCGCAACCGGTGGTTCGAAGTTCGGCCCTTCGACTTCAAGATTTTTCCTGCTTCTCACGAGGGCCCGCACGCTGAAGCCCTGCGCAACAAATTCCCTGACAACATACCTGCCGAGATAGCCTGAAGCTCCTGCCACGAGTACCTTCTGTTTTGCCATGGTCACCATGTTTTGTATTGGTTGAGCCTTCCCTTGCAGCAAGTCAATTCAGGATTTACGCTTGATTGATCTGACGGAGGATTTCCCGCAGCGAAGGGCATCCGGCATTCAGTTGCAGTATACAATAATTGACAAATATCACTGAAAGAAAGGATAAACCCACACAGGAATGCGGAACAAATTCTTCAATCTAATAACTTGTTAGAAGGTAGTATTCTTAAAATGAGAAAGCCATGCCGGACATCCGGGTTGCGTCCGGGTTGTTTGACAGTGTCCGTGATTGGAACAGCAGTATGGCACAGATTTTCGATCTAAACGTCCTGGAAATGTTTGGTAGTGACTGGCTGCTTGATGCCGCAATCATGATGATCGAGCGTACGCACCGGGTGGAAAACCTGGCGACTGACGAACTGGCTGCGATGCTTGCCGGACCGGAACCGCCAATACTGTTCGACATTCGCACCAGAGAGGAGTACGAGGAGAGCCGGATTGCAACGGCTGTACGTCTTGATCCGGATACAGGTTCGGATGCCTTTGCGGCTCGCTATGGATCCCTTGTGGCGGGGCGTGACATTGTCTTTTACTGTTCGGTCGGTCAGCGCAGCACGGAACTGCTCGAACGAGTGGAAAGTGCCTGCGGGAAAGCGAGAACGAGGAGTTGCCGTAACTTGCGTGGTGGCATCTTTCGCTGGTATAACAAGGGTAGGCCGGTCGTCAATGCGTCAGGTTTGACGGACGATATCCACGGGTACGATCCGATCTGGGGCATGATGGTCGAACGGCGCCGGTAGTATACTATGGGCGAAAAGGCCTGAGGAGCAGTGCGAAGAGTTTTTGCTTGTCGGTGCCGCTTTCATCGTCGAGACCGAGACGGAGGCCGTCGAGATTATCTTTGACCAGGAAACTGCCGAAGAGACGATCCCAGATGGAGAGCATGCTGCCGTAATTGGAGTCGTGTTCGCTTCTGAGCCTCGAGTGGTGCAGGCGGTGCATCATGGGGGAGGGGATGATGAGCCGTACCAGACGATCCAGTGCGGGCGGAATGGAGATGTTGCCGTGCTGGAATTCAATGACCGGTGTCATGAAAAGGGAGTAGAGCAGCAGGTGTTCGATACCCGCACCGATCAGCATAAAAAGGGGGAGACGCAGCAGTTCCGAGATCAGTATCTCGATATAATGAAAGCGCCAGCTGGTGGTGACATCGAGGGTGGAGTCGCTGTGGTGTATGGAGTGGAACCGCCAGAGAAATGACGTTTCATGGTTGAGTCGATGCCATAGGTACATCCACAGGTCGATGAGCAGGATGATCACGATGGCTTTGGCAACGGGGGGGAGGGCCAGCATCCCGATTCCCGGCCAGGCATTTCTCGACCAGTCCAGCATGAATGCCATGAGTATGCCCGAAGGGAACAGGATCAGCAGGTTGAGACCGGCTATCGAAAGATTGAGCTTTGCATGAAGAGTGCGACGCTTCTGATGAGAGAACCAGGGGTTGAAGCCCTCGATAATCCAGAGCAGCACTCCCACGGCAATGGTTGTGCCGTATGAGAATATGCGGAGGTCAGGTATGCTCACCACAACGCTCAAGCTCACGGTTTTACATCCGAAGCAACCTTCATACTCACTATTCTGGTGGGATTGGTAACAACGCCATTGTTGTATTGCGAACCAGCCTTGATCTTGTCTACAAATTCCATTCCAGATACTACATGTCCCCAGACCGTGTATTGCCCGTCGAGAAATGGAGATGGTGCGAAGCAGATGAAAAACTGGCTATCGGCACTGTTGGGATCAGAGGCGCGGGCCATTGAGACGGTGCCCCGGATATGCTGCGCGCGCGAAAATTCAGATGTAAGCTGTTTGCCGGAACCGCCGCTACCATCGCCGCTCGGATCGCCGGTCTGGGCCATAAATCCTGGTATAACACGGTGGAAGGAGAGCCCATTATAAAAACCCTTGCGGGTCAACTCTTTGATGCGAACTACATGGCGGGGGGCAATATTTGGAAGCATCTGAATGACGACTCGTCCTGATGGCAGGTCGAGATATATTGTGTTTTCGGGATCGAGTGCTGGAGCGGCAGAAGCGGACAATGGAAGAAAGGCGGTCAAAAGCCCTAAAAAGAGAACAAGAGTTCTAAATGGTTTGTTCAGCATGAGGTTCCGGTTACGTTTGGATGAATATTTTTTATGAATTATAGCAAGAATGAAACGAGATAGCAATGGACTGTACAATTTATTCTGAATTCTGTGCGTGCCAAACCGGTTGAGCACAAGCACAGGCTGGACTTTAGAGATGTTCGATTGCGTTGTGAACCGTGAAGGACAGAACAATTACCCCTCAATCGGAACAAAAGCAATATTTATGATGTACATTCCTTGGGCTCTACTCATCACGCACAATATTTTGAAAACAAACCGCTCTCATCTTATGAAAACCGGAACAATAATCATTTCTCTCCTCTGCTTCGCCCTGACCCTTGGTGCATGCAAAAACAATGACAAACCAAAAGAAAACAGCACCCCTGAAAAGGTAAATGCAATAAACAAGAAAGTACTGGAACCAGAGATGCTGATTAATAAAAACGAGGCCGCTGAACTGCTGGGGGAAGCCGTAAAAGATGGGGAAAAAAGGGAGACAAAGGTGGTTGGCTTGAAGCTCTGTATGTATAACCCGGTAAATTCATCATCAAGTCGCTATCTTCAGGTAGGGCTAACCCAGGACTCCTTTATGCCTCCTGAAGGGGTCGGCTCCGAAACAATTTACCGTCAGCTCAAAAAGATGCTTGCCAGCTCAAAAATTGATGTCAAAGAGCTCGGTAATGAAGCCTTCATTGCTACAGGTGGACTCTACATCTTGAAAGATGGATATTACATCCTGATATCCTCAGGTAATATCGCAAGAGATGAAACAATTTTGACTCTCAAATCGGCAGGAAAAAAAGTGCTGGAAAACCTTGACAAGGTCAAGTAAGATCTGCTTGATTTCAGGCATATTGAGAAGGATGTGTCGACACAATTTACCGCTTCGCCATTTTCTTTTTGGACAGACCAGAACCAAGGGTTACGCATTCATCCTTTGGTTCCGATAAAGTGAGGCTGTTTTAGTTGTGAATTAGGTATATTTTTGAAACTAAAACGGGGTGGTACATGGAAAAAAAGTATGAGGTGGGCAGTGATTATTTTGTTGAAAAGGTTATAGCTGCTATTTTTTATGGATTCCGTACCGTCAAAAATCCATCATCCGTAACGGTTCATCCTGAACTCATGATGAGAATAAGGGATAATTTCAAGAATAAAGTGGTTGCGCCGAAAAGTGTTGATGATATGGAAATGTTTTTTGGACTGCCGGTCATTGAGGATGCGACAAAAGATAAGGATTATATCTCTATAGGTTAAGGTCTGAACTATACTGCAGCAGGGCCTCGGCACAATGACGCAGGTTGAATTGAAGCACTCTCCCCTGTTGACTTCAACCTGCGTTCCAACTTTATGGCTAAGAATTTTTTCTTTTCAGAGAAGCCCTCTAATTCAGCTGCAAGATTGTAAAATTGAGAAATGAAGCAAAGCTTACCCACAAAAGGTAGGGAATAAGGAGATATGCCGCCAAGGGGGATACAGCTTTGAATTTTACGATAGTGAGCACGATCGCCAGCCAGAGAAAAACAATCTCCACAAGAGCATACAGAGGAGAGTGAAGTCCGAAAAATGCGGCCGACCAGCCGAGATTAAGCAGAAGCTGCACACCGAATATGGTAAGCGCTCCCTGAATGTTGTTTTTTTCAGACCTCTGCTGTACCACAAGGTAGAGGGCGATTCCCATAAGCAGGAACAAGATGGTCCACGCTATAGGAAAGAGCCAGTCAGGCGGGTTCCATGAGGGTTTGTGGAGCACGGAATAGTACCACTCAGAACCGGGCACGGGTGTAAACTTGCTGCCTCCAAAGGCAAAGACAAAACATAAACCGATACAGGCGGCAAGTGTTGGAATATTGAGTTTCGTTCTTGTTGGCATTAAAGTTGGTATTAAAATTATCAATCAATCTTATCACTATAAATAAGAAACAGATAGATGGTTCGGATAATTCCCCGCACCACCGCTATAATGCAAAACAAAATGGTATGTACTCTACCGGTAAATGCCATTGGAATGAAAGAATGGGTTGAAATGTTATATTGAGCGCGATTATAAATCCTTACGTTCTGATACAGACATACATGGAAACAAGAAGCAACGAACTGCAGAGTGCCATCAGGGCTGCACATGCGGCAGGAGTTATCACCCTTGAAAAATTTGGAGAACTCTCTCAAAGTGAAATTCAGGGAAAAGATTTTAAAGATTTTGTTACCGATGTCGACAAGGCTTGTGAGGCGGCAATAAGCTCCATTCTCAAAGAGAGTTTCCCTGATGACAGTATGCTTTGTGAAGAGGGAACAGTTGTAAGCGGCTCTTCAGGAAGAACCTGGATTGTCGATCCTCTTGACGGCACCTTGAACTTCATTCACTCCTTTCCAGTTTTTTCAATCAGTATTGCTCTGAAAGAGAGTAATAATGAGCTGGTGACCGCTGTTGTCTATCAGCCTGTGCTCAAGGAGCTCTTTACGGCTGAAAAGGGCTGTGGTGCTTACCTGAACGGAAAACCAATCAAGGTCTCTAACCGCACAGAGAAAGAGAGTTTTCTCATTGCAACCGGTATTCCGTTCACGGAGTACCACTATATCGACTCTTATTTCGGAATGATGAAAGAGGTTATTCGCGATTCTGCCGGTATACGGCGTGCCGGTTCAGCGGCCATAGATCTTGCCTATACGGCCTGTGGGAGGTTTGATGGTTTCTGGGAGTACAAGCTTTTTCCATGGGATTTTGCTGCCGGTGTGCTGCTTGTCCGCGAAGCAGGAGGCACGGTCACCGACTTTACCGGCGACGAGGATGTTTTTCAAAGGCAGAGTATTATTGCCGGTAACACTATCTCCCAGCCGCTCCTGCTTGAAAAAGCAGTGAAACACTTTTCCGCTCAGGCAGCGACAAACAGCCTGATTTGAAGAGGAAATCGATCTTTATTATCTTTAAGGTTTAGAGTTTTTCATCACAACAATTCAAGTTCATTTCCTGTACGGCACTTAGAGTCAGGAACAACGATTACACTATGCTCATTCATCAGCGCACACTTCAAAAAGAAATTTCCCTCTGGGGTACAGGACTGCACACCGGCAAAGAGTGCATGATTACCTTTAAACCTGCTCCGGTTAACTACGGCTACCGTTTTGTACGGACAGATATTGAAAACAGTCCTGAAATACCGGCACTGATAGAGAACGTGATTGATGTCTTGCGGGGTACCACTATCGGCCTCAATGATGTGAAAGTGCACACCACTGAACACGTTCTCGGCGCTCTTTACGGTCTCCAGATCGATAACTGCCGCATTGAAATGAGCGGGCCTGAACCTCCGGTAATGGATGGAAGCTCATACCCTTTTGCTGAAGCGCTTCTGGAAGCCGGTTTCAAGGAGCAGGAAGAACCAAAAAATTACCTGGTCATTGATGAGACCATTGAATACCATGATGCTGAAAACAGTGTTGATATTGTTGCGCTGCCGCTTGACGACTTCAGAATAACAGTCATGGTGGATTACAAAAACCCGGCGCTCGGTTCGCAGCACTCAGGTCTTTTTAATCTGGATACGGAATTTCTCAAAGAGTTCTCACCCTCAAGAACATTCTGTTTTCTCAGCGAAGTGGAAGCACTGGCCAACCAGGGCATCATCAAGGGTGGTGATATTGACAACGCTATTGTCATTATCGACAAAACCATGCAGAAAGAGGAACTTGACACCCTTGGAAAAAAACTTGGTATAGAGAGCGAGCATCTGGTTCTCGGCGAAAACGGCATCCTCAACAACCGGGAGCTGCGCTTCAAGAACGAACCTGCGCGTCATAAACTGCTTGACCTTCTCGGAGATATCGCACTCCTTGGCATGCCTCTCAAGGCACAGGTGCTTGCTGCACGGCCTGGTCATGCTTCGAATGTGGAATTTGTGAAGCAGCTTAAAAAGTATGCCGATCGCAACAAACTTGCACGGCAGTTCCAGCACGAGAAAAAAGCTGGTGTTATTTTTGATATCAATGCCATTCTAAACATCCTCCCCCACCGCTATCCCTTCCTTTTAATCGACAAGATTGTTGAGTTCAAACTCGATGAAAAAATTGTATCGATTAAAAACGTCACCATGAATGAACCCTTTTTCCAAGGGCACTTTCCCGGGAACCCTATCATGCCTGGCGTGCTTATCCTTGAAGCCATGGCTCAGACTGGAGGCATCATGATGCTGAATGGTAATGACAAGATCAAGGAAAGTGTGGTCTATTTCATGGGTATCGACAAGGCCCGCTTCCGTAAACCGGTGCTTCCCGGTGACACGCTTGTGATTGAAGCAACCATGACCAACAAACGCCGAAGCGTCTGCCAGTTTGACGCAAAAGCTTATGTTCGTGGAGAGCTTGTCTGCGAAGCCTCCCTTATGGCGACTGTTGTGGCGAAAAACAAGTAAGCGTTATCATTATCGAGAACGAGAGAGAACGCCCTGGACTCAGAAACAGGGCGCTTCTTGACACCTGCCCACATTCTACCAACAAGTTATCAACATGCCACAGTCAACACAAGTACATGATGTTAATGCTTGTAAAATCCTATAAAAAATTAAGTTAGCGTATCAGCCAATTGGCATTGCGGTTTCCGGCGTAAAGTTATCAATAGTATACAAGCCTAAATTGCCATAGTGTACAACTTAAATTCCCGCCTATATGAAAACTATAATCCCGAATACTGGTTCAACCCCTTACAGTTCCGTTTGGCGTAAACTGCCTTGCGTATTTTGGTGACACTGTCAGCCTTTTCGAACACAGGTTCTGGTTCTTTGAATCGATTTTCGAGACTTTTATGAGCTCCTACAACTGATTCTCAGACCCGAAGCGGAAGTCTTAGTTGAATGGACGACCCGAGAGGTCGTATGAAAATAATGTTTGTTGGGTACTCTGTGGTATGACTATATTTTATTGACAGGGTGGCATAGATGTCATATTTTGTTTATTGACTTTAAGTGTCAATGATATAAGCAATTGTGATATCTTTTACACCTTTTTTTTGTTTTTTGATGAATAATTCAGGTTACATTTCGTTTTGTAGTAAAATAAGTGTGGAGTTGTATTGGGGGAGGATACCTGAGATCTGCCAATGTATTAAATTGAGGTTGATGATGAAAAAGCTGCCAGTAGGGATACAGACCTTCAGTAAAATAATTGAGGGTGATTATCTCTACATTGACAAAACGGAGATTGCAAGCTCATTGATTGAGAAATATCAATATGTTTTTCTGTCGCGTCCACGGCGTTTCGGGAAAAGCCTCTTTCTTGATACGCTGAAAAATATTTTCGAGGGAAAACGGGAGCTTTTTCAGGGGCTTAGGATTGAGGATCAATGGAACTGGCAGGTAAACTATCCGGTCATTAAGATAAGTTTCAGTGGCGGGATTCACTCAAAGGCCGATCTTGAGGAGGATTTGTTACACATACTCAAATCAAATGAGGAACGACTTGGATTGGAGTGTGAGAACAGATCAAAAGCACAATATTTTTTCGCAGAATTAATCAGGAAAGCGGCGGAGAAATATAATCAGAAGGTTGTTATTCTCGTTGATGAGTATGACAAGCCCATCCTCGACAATATTGAGCATATCCCTGAGGCGCTCACCATTCGTGATGGAATGCGTGATTTTTATACAAAAATAAAGGAGAACGACGAGTACCTGCGCTTTGCATTCCTTACGGGTGTAACCAAATTCTCCAAAGTGTCGCTCTTCAGCGGTCTGAACAATCTCGAAGATATAAGCCTGAATCCTGACTATGGCACTGTCTGCGGATATACCCAGCATGATGTGGATACCGCTTTTGCTCCGTATCTCGAAGGTGTGGATATGGAAGAGGTCAAACGGTGGTACAATGGCTATAACTTTTTGGGTGACAGGGTCTATAACCCTTATGATATCCTGCTTTTTATCAAGAATCATTATGTGTTTGACAATTATTGGTTCGAAACCGGTACCCCACGTTTTCTGGTAGAGTTGATCAAAAAAAACAGCTATTTCATCCCTGATTTTCTCAATATCAACGTTGACAAGAGTCTGGTAAACAGCTTTGACATTGAAAATCTTAATCTGGAGACCATTCTGTTTCAGACTGGCTATTTGACCATCAAACGCTTATTGCCGTCGGGCATGGGGGTTGGCTACGAATTGGGATTTCCCAACAAAGAGGTGCAGATAAGTTTCAACGAATATATTTTGCGTTCGATGACCAGCAGTTCACAAAAAGAACCGATCCGCTACGAGCTGCTTGATATCATCAACGCCGGAGATGTTGGAAGTCTGGAACCTGTTATCCGGCGCCTTTTCTCAAGCATCGCCTACAATAATTTCACCAACAATTATATTGAGAGTTACGAGGGATTCTATGCCAGTGTGCTCTATGCCTATTTTGCCAGTATCGGGGTCGACATTATCGCCGAGGATGTGAGCAACAAAGGAAGAGTTGACTTGACGCTGCAGGCCGAAGGGAGAACCTTTCTGTTTGAATTCAAGGTGTGCGACGGAGAGCCGCTTGAGCAGATCAAGAAGATGAACTATTACGATAAATATAGTGGCGAGCGTTACCTGATTGGCATTGTCTTTGACCCGACGGCAAGAAATGTCAGCAGGTTTGAGTGGGAGAAGGTTTGAGACTGGCAAAACATTCAAGAGCTGTAATCCAGTCCCTTTTGAATTTTGTAAAACCTCACGCAATACAGAAAAAAGGAGTAGAGCAGCATGACGGTGGAGAGGTATAAAAAGAACTCCTTCATGAGATAGCGCTGAAAAAAGGGATGAGGCCAGACCATGGTAATAAACAACATTGAAACAAAGCCAACGGCCCACTTCCCTGGCCAAAGCGATGTGGTAAGAACTGAATGGCGGAATTTCACATAGCCGGCACCGATAAAAATCAAGAAATCCCTCAGTACGGCAAAAAGTACAAACCACAGGGGAAGTTGACCAACCCAGAGAAAATAGATCGCTACACTTGCAAGACAGAGTTTATCGGCAAGTGGATCCAGAATTTTCCCCATTTCCGAGACATCATTGGTCCATCGGGCAGCCTGACCATCAAACCAGTCGGTTAACAGAGCTACAATCATGATGACAATGGCCGTGGTGGTATGGCCAGTATGAAAATAATAGAGAAACCATGGTATCAATATTATTCTCAGAAAACTCAGAAAATTGGGCAGATTATAGATACGACCTTCCATATTCAATTTATTGTCAAATTCCAGTATCTCTTATTTTCAAAATAAGATACGGGCAAGAAAAATCATCAAAAACAGCTAAAACTTTACCATAACTTTATGAATTGCACAATATCTCTGTTTTTTGGTCTTTCTGTATACTTGGAAAATGTTTTGGAAAATGTTCTGAAAAGTTAAATAAGATAAGGAAATAGAGGGAATAAACTTTTGAAGGGTGAATTTTTCTTCTTCCCTACATGCTGAAAGCCAAAAGCTTGAACGGGTTTGTCGTCTGCCTGAAGGATTCGCAGATAATAAATAAATTTCAGGATCACCTCCCGAGTTCCATTTCTCATCTCTTTAAGTTAAACGCGTCCCACTGTTCCCCCCAAGATTACGTCGGGCGACAAAAGCCGTACGAGCAGGAGAGTGCGCCGCAATCTAAATGTGCAGCATGCGTTCACACGGCGACAATGCAGTTTCGGCCTGCATGCTTTGCCTCGTAACAGGCCTTATCGACACGAACGAAGGTGGCATCTGGTTCTAAAGTTGCTGTATCGGCTCTGGAATTGTTTGTCGGAGAGATCGAAGTCGAGGTCAAGAAGGGAGGTTGTGCCTGGGCTTCGATTCTGAATCCGGAGAGAGCTTGACCGCGAGTGATGGCATCGGCGAAGAGGAAGCATATTCCCCTTTCTACCGGATGAGCTTATCGGGAGATGCATTGATAAACTTCGACCAGCTTCCACCCCCAGACCTTGCACCTCCTGCAGAAAGAAATGGCTTCCGGCTGTCGCCTCTGAGCAGATCACACAGGGCTATGCCGAGAGCATCGGTAACGTCATAAGGTTTAGGGGCTATAGCGATACCAAGCATCCTGGTAACCATAAAAGCAACCTGCTCCTTGCTTGCCGCACCTCTACCGGTTATCGATGATTTCACCTCACGAGGAGCATACTCATGCAGGATAAGATTATGATTCATGGCAAGGGCAATAACTGCACCGCGCACCTGACCAAGCTTCAGTGCCGATTGTACATTCCGGCTTAAAAAAGCAGTTTCGAGAGCTACACGTTCAGGCCGAAAATCATCAATAACCTGAGAGAGCTCCCGATAAATTTCTCCAATCCGCTCTGCATGGCTTCGGCGGGGATTAAGACGTATGACACCGCAAACAAGGACTGAAAACCCTCCAGAGTCCTGGCGAATAACACCGTAACCGGTATTCAGACTTCCGGGATCAATCCCGAGCACAACCATTCCCTATTCGTTTAAGCTGCTCATTGCACTTTCACTGATCTCCATATTTGTGTAGACCGCCTGGACATCGTCATTGTTTTCAAATGCATCGATCAACTTGATTACCTTCCGGGCATCATCGGCTTCAAGCTCAATATAGTTTTCCGGTATAAGATCAATCTTTGCGTTTTCGTAAACAATCTTTGACTCGTCAAGCACTTTTTTAACCTTTTCAAGATCCTTGACATCAGTAATGACGGTATAGTAGCTCTCATCGTCGGCGTTGAGGTCTTCAAGACCTGCATCGAGCAGGAGTTCCATAAGGCGTTCCTCATCGGCAGCGGCTTTTGGAACATCAAGGCATCCCTTGCGATGGAACATCCAGCCCACACTGCCGCTTTCACCGAGCGAACCATTGTTGCGACTCATGATATGGCGGATATCAGCAACGGTACGGTTACGATTGTCCGTTGCCGTCTCAATAATTAGTGCAATACCTGCAGGGCCATAGCCTTCATAGGTAATTTCGTCGTAGGTGACTCCCTCAAGCTCACCTGTGCCCTTTTTGACGGCACGCGAAATATTGTCCATCGGCATTGAGTTATCCCTTGCCGTGTCGATAGCCAGCCTTAAACGGGGGTTTCCGGTTGGATCGCCACCACCCATCCTTGCTGAAATCGTAATCTCCTTGACCAGTTTGGTAAACAAACTTCCCCTTTTCTGATCAGTTACCGCCTTCTTCCTTTTAATGGTTGCCCATTTGCTATGTCCTGACATAATAAAAAATGCTGATTTATTATTCCTCGAAGCTCCCTGCCTATGATAATAGATTTATTTTCTTTAAATAAAATCAAATCCAACGGCATTCGTGCAAGTTAACAACAAGAAAAAACAATGACAAACTTGATGACCGCCTATCAGGGTGAACCTGGAGCTTATAGTGAGATTGCCGCGCTCCGTATCGGTGAGCCAAAACCATTCGAATCGTTCGAAGAGGTTTTTGCTGCTGTTGAAAACCATGAGGTAGATTATGCGGTTATTCCAATAGAAAATTCACTCGGGGGCAGTATTCATCAAAACTATGATCTTCTGCTCCAGCATCCGGTTACCATTGTGGCTGAAACCTTTGTCAAGGTTGAGCACTGCCTGCTTGGTATTCACGGTTCATCGATAGAAGGTGCCCTGAAAGTACTTTCTCATCCCCAGGCACTGGCGCAGTGCCGTAATTTTTTTACAACGCACAGAAACCTCAAAGCTGAAGTGGCCTACGACACAGCCGGCAGTGCAAAAATAGTTGCTGCTGAAAAAGATTTCACAAAGCTTGCCATTGCTTCAAAAAGAGCTGGCGAACTCTACGGGCTGGAAGTTCTTCAGGAAAACCTTGCCGATGAAGAGTGGAATATTACCCGGTTTTTCTGTATTTCACATTCCGAAGAGAGCAATACATTGCATCATATAACAAAGCCTGATACCTCACAGCACAAGACCTCCATTGCGTTCACACTTCCCAACGTGCAAGGTTCACTTTTTAAGGCTCTTGCCACTTTTGCCATGCGTGATATTGATCTGGCAAAAATCGAATCGCGACCATTCAGAAAAAAAGCGTTTGAGTATCTTTTTTATGTCGATTTCATGGGAGATCAGCACGACCCGAATATTGACAATGCCATCGGCCATCTCAGGGAATTTGCCACCATGGTCAAGGTACTTGGCAGTTACGGGATAGTTGCAGAATGAGCAAAAAACAACTCGATTTTTTTCCGGCCTTCGACCAGGAGAAAAAGGTGGAAGAGGTCAAAAAGCCCCTTGAGAAGCCTGCACTTTTTCTTATCGACGGTATGGCCATTATCTACCGTGCCTTTTTTGCCCTGCAGCGGGCAGGCATGACAAGTCGGGATGGAGTTCCAACAGGGGCTATCTACGGATTTGCTTCGGCACTTTTTAAAATCTTTGAAACCTATAAGCCGCACTATCTGGCAGCCGTATTTGACAGTAAGGAAAAAACCTTTCGTCACGATATTTATCCCGCTTATAAAGCCAATCGGCTGACACCACCTGAAGATCTCATCATGCAGCTTGATGCTGTCTTTGAACTGCTTGATGCTCTCGGTATTCCACTGATCAAAACCCCTGGATATGAGGCGGACGATCTCATCGGAACAGCTGCCCGTAAATTCGAGGAGAGCTGCCAGATCTATATTGTCACACCAGACAAGGATCTTGCTCAGCTGGTGCGCGATGGAGTAAAAATCCTCAAACCTGGCAAGAACCAGAATGAGCTTGAACTGATGGAGAACAAAGAGGTCGCTGAACAATTCGGGGTACCCCCTGAACTCTTCACCCAGTTCCTGACCCTGACTGGTGACACCTCAGACAATATTCCCGGAGCTAAAGGAATCGGCCCTAAAACTGCCTCTGCCCTGCTGGGTAAATATGGCTCTCTTGACAATATCTATAATCATTTAGACGATATCTCCCCGAAAAACAGAAAAAGCCTTGAAGAGTTTCAACCGCAACTTGATCTGATAACCAAGCTTGTCACCATACGCACCGATCTGCAGATCGACGTCACCCTGACGGAGCTTGCATGTGGATTGCCGGACCAGACTAAACTTTTACCGTTGCTGCAAAAGCTTGGCCTGAAGACCATTATAGCAAGACTCCCGGCAGTCTTCAATGACTATGTGCACTCCCCTGCTGATGACCTTCCATTTGCTGAGCAGACAACCAATACACAGGAGAGTAAAGAGCCTGAACTTCGGTCACCGCAAATCGGTGCCGACTATGCTCTCGTCGATACCTCAGAAAAACTGAATGAGCTGCTCCTCTCCCTTAAAAACGCCAAACGGGTTGCGGTCGACACGGAAACCACAAGTCTTGATACCTTTGAAGCTGAACTGGCCGGCATATCATTTTCAATCGAGGCTGGAAAAGCACGCTTTATCTCCTTTGCAAACAGCGTTCTGCATCGGGAAAGCACGCTTGAACTCTTAAGGCCTATCCTTGAAAATCCTTTCATTCTGAAAACCGGCCAAAACCTTAAATACGATATTCTTGTCCTGAAAAAATACGGTATAGAGCTCTCCCCGGTTGGATTCGACACCATGCTTGCCAGCTATGTGCTCAACCCTGAAGAAAAACACAATCTTGATGACATGGCAGCCTGTCATCTCGGTTACCAGACAACAACCTTTGACGAACTGGTTGGAACCGGAAAAACGAAAGTGCATATTTTCGACGTAGAACCCACCAAGCTTGCAAACTATGCCTGCCAGGATGCCGATCTCGCCCTCCAGCTCGAAGATATGTTCCGCAAAAAACTCGAGGGAGAAAAAGAGCTGCTATGGATTTGCGAAAAGATAGAATTCCCTCTTGTAGCTGTGCTTGCTTCAATGGAATATGCAGGGGTATCCATCGACACAGCACATCTTGAAAAGGCCTCTGAAAAGGCCGGAATAGAGCTGGAACTGCTGACAGAAAAAATTTATGCCTCAGCTGGTTCAGCCTTCAACATCGATTCACCCAAGCAGCTTGCACATATTCTTTTCAATGTCCTTCTGCTGCCGACCAAAAAAGCAACCAAAACCGGCTTCTCAACCAATGTTGAAGTGCTTGAGGAACTTGCACCTCTTCACCCTGTGGCAAGTGACCTCCTCGAATACCGGAGTCTGCAGAAGCTCAAGACAACCTATATCGACGCTCTGCCTAAAATGCTCAATCCCCGGACAGGCAGACTCCACACCTCGTTCAACCAGCATATCACGGCCACCGGAAGGCTCTCCTCTTCCAAACCAAACCTGCAGAACATCCCTATACGCACAGCTCTTGGAAAAGAGATACGCAAGGCATTTGTTCCCTCATCCCCGGACAAATGGCTTCTTTCCGCCGACTATTCCCAGATTGAACTGAGAATTGCCGCTGAAATTTCCGGTGATCCCAAGCTCCTTGAAGCATTCCGCAACCATGAAGACATACATGCAGCTACTGCCAGGGTGATTTTTGGTACCGATGACATTAACAGCGATATGCGGCGCAAGGCAAAAGAGGTAAATTTCGGTGTTCTTTACGGTATAATGCCTTTCGGACTTTCAAAAAGGCTGAATATCCCCCAGAAAGAAGCAAAAGCCATTATCGACACCTACATTTCGAAATATCCCGGACTGTTCCATGCACTGCAGAACATTATAGAACAAGGCCGAATAAACGGCTATGTCTCAACCCTTCTTGGACGACGCCGTTACATTGCGGATCTCAACAGCCGGAATACAAACCTGAAAAAAGCAGCTGAACGGGCTGCCATGAACACACCAATCCAGGGCACCGCAGCCGATATTATCAAATGCGCCATGATCCTCTGCAGCGAGCGCATGCTTGAACAGAATATGCAATCTGTCATGCTTCTGCAGGTACATGACGAACTGCTCTTTGAAACAACGGATGAGGAAAAACAACCGCTTTCGGCCATGATTGAGCAAGCAATGATTGATGCTGCAATAACTTGCGGCATGAAAACCGTACCCGTCGAGGTTGATACCGGCACAGGAAAAAACTGGTTTGAGGCCCACTAATCATTGACTTATAAAAAAAAGTTTTTTTATATTTCCCCATTAATAATGACTTACCTGTTCAGGCAAACAATCCAGAAACTGCATGTCTTTACCCAAACGGTTTATGAATCTGCCTGAATACAGCAGGAAATTGCAGACGCTGCTCTTTAAGCATCTTTCCATAAAAACTTTTACCCTCTCTCTTACTCTTGTCACCTCTCTTGTAGTGGCTCCTTCGAGAGTAATGGCTGAAGAAAAACAGCCAGTCGACAGCCAGCAGAAAAGCACTCTGGACAGCAATACAGAAGAACTTCTGGCAAGTACGGAACAGATGATTGAGCAGCTGATCCGGCAGATAGATCTGGAGAATGAGAGCGCTCCGGAAAAAGGGGAACTCACTGGCAACCCCAATCCCACCACTTTTATTTCAAGCGTTCCCAACATCCGTCCGGTAGGTGGAGCAATTACCAGCAATTTCGGCATGCGGGTACATCCGATCTACCATGTCGCTCTTTTTCACTCCGGCGTTGATTTTGCTGTACCTGAAGGCACAAGGGTGCACTCTACTGGTGACGGAATTATAGCTTTTTCTGGCTACGACAAAGGCTTTGGACAAAAAGTAACCATCAATCACGGTTACGGCTTTAAAACAATTTATGCCCATCTCTCAAAAGCGCTTGTCCGCCAGGGCCAGCAGGTTAAACGTGGCGATATCATTGCACTTTCGGGAAACACCGGGTTATCAACCGGCGCACACATACACTATGAAGTCCACAAAGACAATGTCGTCGTCAATCCAACGGCTTATTTCTTTGATGGAAAAAATCCCGTCAAATTCATCACTATACACAAGACTTCACCTGAAGAAAAAGGCAATAACTCTTAACCTGAATAAATCAATCAACATAGTATGTACTGGAATTTAGATCTTGCCCGTTATATAGCCGACGCTCCATGGCCTGTTACAAAAGATGAACTTATTAACTACGCAAACCGAACAGGTTCACCACAACAGGTAATTGAGAACCTGATGGATCTTCCTGAAAGTGACGATATGTATGAAAGCCTTGACGAAATATGGCCTGACTACCCTACCGACGAAGACTTTGGCTACAGTGATGAAGAGCCACTAACATAGGAAACCAGGACTCAGTTCAGTGTTTTTTTTTTAATCAATCTCTTTCGTTTCAGAGTTAAAGCACTCACTCTGATCGCTCTTTTATTGCTGCTCTGTGCCATTATAGCCAATGGTTATTCGATCAGCACAGGAGAGGAGCGATCAACACTGCCTCCATTTGTAACAAATATAAGGTTTACAGGCAATAAAGCGATCAGTGACGAGGAGCTCAGGCAGATCATTGCTACATCCGAACACACAACCTTTCTTGGACTCGGCCTGTTTGGAGGAGCGCTTAAGCCCTTCAATCAAGAGGAGTTTGAAAAAGACCTCTCTCTCATTAAAAAACTCTATACCTATAAAGGATATTTTTTTTCCACCGTGGACACCACGATTGTCCGCAAAGGCAACGGAAAAAAGGTGGATCTGAAGATCCTTATCCGTGAACATGAACCATCAAGAATTGATTCCCTGAAATATGAGGGGCTTGAAAAAATATCAAAGGATTGTAAAGCTCACTATCTTGATACAAGGCGGCTGAAAGTCGGCGATATTTTTTCCGTTGATCGGCTGATCGAAGAGAGGAACCGCACCATCTCCTTTTTCAGAGAAGAGGGTTTTGCTTTTTTTCATGAGGACAGTATCCGCATCAAGGTTGATACCGTTGGAAATCGTGCAGGAGTAATGTTCAGGCTCAGCCTACCGGAACAACTGAAATATGGAACTATCCATGCGGTTGTACACAACCCAATGAGGAGCGACACTGCACCGGGAGAAAAAAACTTTACAAAGGATAACATCAGCGGTAAAATTATTGGAAAACAGAATATATCCCCCGATCTCATTGCTTCTGCCATTGAGTACCGCCCTGGAAAGGTTACACGCCAAACTCTTGAACAGCACACTCTGCAGAATTTTGGTATCACCAATATTTTTTCATCCATCTATATCACTCCTGACTCGGTGCGCAATGGCGCACTCTTCACCACCGTGCATCTGGAAACAGCACCAAGACACCAGATAGAGCCAAAATTACTGGTTGACAACCGTTACGGCGCCCTGTTTTTCGGAGGATCTCTGGCTTATGAAAACAAAAACCTGCTGGGAGGAGCTGAACAATTTCATACTTCTGCGGAATTTGGCACCCAGGTTGGCGACAACAATACCCTGCTTGGAAACCTCGACCCAACACAGTACGCCAAGGTGATTCCCTATGAATTCAATCTGAAAAGCAGCCTCATCTTACCGGTTCTTAAAAAACCCGGCAACGCCTATTCCGTGACTGCCGAATATGCAAGTACCATACAACCGGTGCTTCTCTCAACCCAGAACGGACTTATCCGCGGATCATACAATGCTAAATTGAGTCCATCCTCACACCTGACATTCGACTTTTTTGAAGTTGAGCTGATTAAGAGCGACTCCCTCAGAGGATTCAAACAGCTTTTCAAAACAAATCTTGCCCAAAATATTGGTATTAACCCTGCGAACAGCGCCGCGGTCAACGCTGGAATTGACAGCCTTCTGCAAACCCATATTGATCAAACCTTCCGGCTTCGTTATAACTACACAAACCGCCAAAACACTCTGCCACCAAAAACAATCTGGAACTTCGACCTGCTTCTTGAAGATTGCGGAACCATTCCCTGGCTGATCGACAAATATCTTGATAAAAAAAATTATATCGGGTTCACCGATCAAGATCCCCAGATCTTTGGGACAACCTATACCCAGTATATAAAAGCTGAACCAAGCCTGAGCGTTATAGAAAACATCACACCACAAAGCCAGCTTGCCAGCAGAGGCCAGATTGGATGGATGACACCATGGGGTAAAGCGGAATCAACCCCTCAAGAACGACGCTTATTTGCAGGAGGGGCTAACAGTATGCGAGGATGGCTTTTCAATACCCTCGGACCAGGCAGCAGCGCAAGCCACGCAGCTTCAAATTTCGGCGCTGACATCAAACTTGAACTTAATGTGGAATACAGAGTGAAATTTTTCAAGTTCTTCCATCAGCCATCAGGAGTAACCTTTTTTTCCGATATGGGCAACATCTGGGACAGAACCGGAGCCTATGCCTTTTCTCCGGAATCCATGATCAATAACTATGCATGGGATGCAGGAGTCGGAGTTCGACTGGGCTCTCCAATAGGGCCCTTCCGTTTTGATTTTGCCTATAAACTACGTGATCCAACGGAGAACAAAGCTTGGCGCATCTCAACATGGAAACTCAATGATGTCACATTCAATTTTGGAATTGGCGAAGCATTTTAATTATTTGGCGGGGGAAATCTTTTTTCACGATTAAGGAAGTATCAACATGCAAGCAACTTCAACGCTTCTGGCTCCATCCATTCTTTCGGCAGACTTCACCAACCTTAAGCGCTCAATAGAGATAGCCGACAAGGCGGGAGCTGACTGGATTCACTGCGATATCATGGACGGAAACTTTGTCCCGAACATCACCTTTGGCCCTTTTATAGTGCAGGCTATCGCCGCATGCAGCTCAGCAATTATCGACACCCATCTGATGATTGCCGCTCCAGATCGCTTCATTGAGGATTTTGTTAAAGCAGGCTCCCACCAGATCACCGTTCATCAGGAGGCCTGCCCGCATCTGCACCGTACCATTCAGTTCATTAAAAGCCTCGGCGTCAAAGCCGGTGTTTCAATCAATCCGGCAACATCCCTGTCAACGCTTGACTCCATTCTGCCGGATCTCGATCTTGTTCTTTTAATGACCGTGAATCCCGGTTTCGGCGGACAGAAGTTTATACCCTCATCCATTGGAAAAATCCAGCAGCTCCACAAAATGCGCATGGAGCTCAATCCAGAGATGGTTATCGCCATTGACGGCGGCATTACAGAAGAAAATGCCCAGGAAGTAGTTACGGCTGGCGCTGATGCATTGATTGCCGGGACGGCATTCTTCAAGTCAGCCGACCCGGGAAAAACTGCCGCAATAATAAAGGCTATGACCAGATAACCTCACGAAGCTCACTGCTTGTATGCAGCCCTTCTCCTATCAGCACGGCATCAAATGATGCCTGCTCGATAAGGGAGATATCATCGACTGTTTTCATACCGCTTTCAGCAACAGCAACCACATCTGAGGGAATAAAGGGACGAAGCGCTACCGATGTCTCAAGCTTGAGGGAGAAGTCTTTCAAATCACGGTTGTTGACTCCGATCATGAGAGCACCCTTCTCAAGAGCCCGGTCAAGCTCTTTACGGTCATGCACCTCCACAAGCACATGCAGGCCAATGCTGAGTGCCAGCTGGAGATAATCATCAAACTGGGATGGATCGAGTGCTGCGACGATGAGTAAAATGGCGTCAGCACCGATCAGGCGGGACTGAAAAATCTGGGATTCATCGATAATGAAATCCTTGCGCAGTACCGGCAGTGAGAACGAACGGCTGACCATCTGAAGATAGTCGTTTGAACCCTGAAAAAAATTGCGGTCGGTAAGCACAGAATAAGCTGCGGCACCAAGATCTCCATATCGCCTGGCAATTTCAAGAGGATCAAAATCCTCGACAATAAGACCACGTGAAGGAGATGCTTTTTTGATTTCTGCAATAAGCTTCAGCCCCCCCTTATGCCCCCCTTCATTGCGCTTGAGAGCAGCAGTAAAATCCCTGGTCACTGCAAGAGAGCCCTGCAGTTCACCATAGCGTTTTGAGGGCTTCTCCTTTCTCAGCTCCTTTATTTCCAGCTCTTTCTGCTCTAATATCCTGGTTAGATAGGTCATAGGGGTCAATCAGCAGCAGCCAGTTCCCGAAGCTCATGCTCAAGCTCAACAATCTGGCGAATATTATCAAGAAACCAGGGATCAATACCTGTCGACTGATGAATCTCTTCTATTGTGGCACCGGCCTGGAAGGCATAACGAAGATAGAATATCCTGTCAGCTTTCGGTATCTTGATTTTTTCAAGAATATCCTCTTTCGCAAATTTTTTCTGCTGCTGCGTCATATCAAGCACATTCATGATATCCTTACCGTCCGACCCGAGACCTGCGCGTCCTATTTCAAGTCCACGAAGCGATTTCTGCAGTGCTTCCCTGAAGTTTCTTCCAAAAGCCATCACTTCACCAACCGACTTCATCTGCACACCCAGACGGGCATCGACATTCTTGAACTTTTCAAAATCCCAGCGCGGAATCTTGACAACACAGTAATCAATAGCGGGTTCAAAACTGGCTGGAGTAGTTTTTGTGATATCATTAAGAATCTCATCAAGCGTGTACCCGACAGCAAGCTTGGCCGCTACCTTGGCAATCGGAAAGCCGGTGGCTTTTGACGCAAGCGCTGAACTGCGCGATACCCTTGGGTTCATCTCAATCACCACAATACGGCCATTCTCAGGATTAATGGCAAACTGTATATTGCTGCCACCGGTCTCAACACCGATCTCCCTTATAATCCTTATTGATGCATCCCTGAGTTCCTGATACTGACGATCGGTAAGCGTCTGGGCAGGAGCAACGGTAATACTGTCGCCTGTATGAACCCCCATGGGATCAAAATTCTCTATAGAGCAGACAATAATCACATTATCCGCCAAGTCACGAATAACCTCAAGCTCAAACTCCTTCCACCCGATCAAACACTCCTCAACAAGCACTTCGGAGATAGGGCTTTCAGCAAGTCCCCTTCGCACCGCTTCATAATAGTCAGTTTTTGTCTCGGCAAACCCACCTCCGGTACCTCCAAGCGTAAACGAAGGCCGGATAACAATCGGAAGACCGATCTCTTCAAGAGCCTCTTTCGCCTCTTTTTCATTGCGGACAAAAAAACCTTTAGCCATTTCCAGACCAATTTTTTTCATGGCATCACTGAAAAACTCACGGTTTTCAGCTTTTCTGATGGCGCGTAACTTTGCCCCGATCAGTTCAACTCCGTTACGCTCAAGAATACCGGACTCTGCAAGAGTTACCGCAATGTTCAACGCTGTCTGACCACCCATGGTAGGCAGGAGCGCATCAGGTTTTTCACGTTCTATAATTTTCTGAACATATTCCGGAGTAATCGGCTCGATATAGGTAGCATCAGCAAACTCTATATCCGTCATGATGGTTGCTGGATTGCTGTTCACCAGCACAACCCGGTACCCGTCATCCTTGAGAGCACGGCACGCCTGGGTGCCGGAATAATCAAACTCACAGGCCTGTCCGATCACAATAGGACCGGCACCAATCACTAAAATCGACTTGATATCTTCCCGCTTTGGCACGTTAATCCCCGGGTTTATTACTTGATAAGCTTTAAAAAAGGGTAATGTACAAAATAATTAAAGAGTTTATCTCCCATAACCGGAGCAAACTATTCAACCACACGGATCTGTTCCTGGTGAAAGCCTCCCGACTCCCGACGCAACCATGCCGTCACCTCCTTTGGTTGTGCATTCATCAGCGAAATTATCAGCAAGGTATGCCCGGAGTGAGCAAAATCAACATCATGAAGTGAAGGAATAGCCGGCGAATTAATATGAGAGTGATAGGAGCCTAATATTTCAAACCCGATTCTTCTTGCTTCCCTCTCCACATCAAGATACTCCTGACGGGAAATCTCAAATCCCTGTTCCCTGCCATGATAGAGGCAATTCCTGCACGGTGCTACCTCATAGACAACGTTTTCAATATTTCCCCTGTGATCAATATTTCTTATTCCGACAAGCAGCCCGCAACATTCATAGGGCAACTCTCGAAAAGCCTGTTCTTGAATAATTTCGAATTTACGCCGGAATAGTTTCATGAAACAACCAGTGACTGAAAATTAAAGAGCCTTGACCCCTATATCTGTTCTGTAATAGGCTCCATCAAAACCGATCTTTTCAACAGCAAGATAAGCCCGCTCAATACTCTCCCTGAGATTTTCTCCGAGAGCTGTAACCGAAAAAACCCTGCCGCCTGCCGTCGTCAGCCTCCCGCCCTCATAAGAGGTTCCGGCGTGAAACACCAGGCAATTCTCCATGTCAGCGACCTCATCAGCAATGGTGATAACCTTCCCGGTTTCATAATGATCAGGATAGCCACCGGAAGCAATAACAACCGTTGCCGCCGATTTCTCATGCATTTCAAAAGGCACATCTCCAAGCGTACCATCAACACTTGCCTGAAGAGCTGCAATAAAATCGCTCTTTAAAAGGGGGAGTACCACCTGGGTTTCAGGATCGCCTAGTCGTGCGTTATATTCAACAACGGAGGGCTCGCCCCGATCAATCATCAGCCCGACATAGAGAAAACCAGTATAGGGAGACCCCTCGGCACCCATACCGATAAGCGTTGGTCTGATAATCCGTTCCTCAACCTTCTGCAGTACCTCCGGAGTCACCAGAGGCGCAGGCGCATAGGCACCCATCCCGCCGGTATTTTTACCGGTATCGCCATTGCCGATACGTTTATGGTCCTGTGCGGGCAGAAAAAGCTGGTAGGTGATACCATCTGTCAGCGCAAAAACACTCGCTTCCTCACCCTCCAGAAACTCCTCAATGACCACCTCATTGGCTGCATCTCCAAAAATACGATCTTCAAACAACTCCCTGATTGCCTTCAACGCCTCGTTTCTGTCAAGAGCAATGAAAACCCCTTTCCCTGCACATAAACCACTTGCCTTGATGACCTGGGGATACAACGTTTCCGGCAACTCGATATAAGTGCTGGCAGCATGAAAATCCCTGAAAACATGATAATCCGCCGTAGGAATACCATGTAGCTGCATGAACTTCTTGGAAAATACCTTGCTCGACTCAAGACGGGCTGCAGCTTGTGTCGGACCGACAATCGCTCTATGCACACTGCGGAACAGATCTACAATACCAAGCTCAAGCGGCTGTTCTGAACCAACAATGGTTAGATCGACATGGTTATCCCCGGCAAACAGAAGCAGGTCATCCAGTGCCGTAGCTTTCAAGGGAACATTACGGACCTTTCCACCCATCCGGGCAGTTCCGCCATTACCCGGTGCAACAAAAACAGTCTCTACCAGTTCACTCTGTGCCGCACTCCAGGCAATGGCATGCTCCCTTGCACCGCTTCCTATAATCAAAACATTCATAGTGTTCAATGTGCAATAATAGCCCTGTTTCACCCTGTGGTTTTAAGGCCTGGTTTGTTAAATTACTCCCTTCTTTACAGCAAACAGCATTTTTTAATAAATCAAGAGGCTAAAATAAACAAATAATAAATTTATTTCTGTACCTCAAGGTAGCTCTTCCGGCAATAATCATATACCTCTATGGGCCTCTCTCCACTGATTTCCCGCCATATCCTGCCTTTTGCACTGAAGATGCTCTATGCAAGCCTCCGGATATCAGTGACGCCTCAATCCTGGAAGATGCAGCTTACCGACAAGGGAGCCATTCTGACATTCTGGCATGGAAAAATGGCCATCGGCTGGCTTCTTGCCCGTAGACTCTTTCCTGCACATAAATTAGTTGCCGTTGTAAGCCTTTCTGAGGATGGACGAGCTCTTTCCGACACCCTTCAGCAACTTGATTTTACCCTTATTCGAGGATCAAGTTCAAGAGGAGGCGATGAGGTCAAGCGCGCCATGCAGGAGGCTATCAAGAGAAAATATATTGTTGTTCTTACCCCTGACGGACCACGGGGCCCGCTCAAACAGTTCAAATACGGCACCTTGCGCATAGCCTCAAGCAACCGCTACCCGCTTGTTTTTGCTGAAATCAGCTATGCCAAAGCATGGAAGCTTAAAAGCTGGGACGAGTTTGAAATCCCTAAACCCTTCAGCAGAACGGTCATAACACTTCATACGCTTGATCTTCCTGAATTTGAAAGTGAAGAGAAACTTCGCCTCTATACAGCAAACCTTTCAGACCGTCTCGGCCATGCATAACCCGTTATCGATACTTCTCAGGCCCTTTGCACTGCTTTATCTCTCTGTTGTGCAGCTTCGCAATAAACTATTCGATCGAAAACTCTCAAAAGCATGGAAATCGCCTATTCCTGTTGTCTCAATCGGAAACCTCACAGCCGGTGGCACTGGAAAAACTCCTCTTGTTGACTGGGTTGTCAAGTACTATCTCTCGATCGGCTGCAAACCTGCAATTGTGTCTCGGGGGTATCTGCGGGAATCAAAAGGCGTGCAGCTTGTTTCCGACGGACAGAAGATCATGCTTGGCAGCAGAGAGGCCGGCGATGAAACGGCAATGCTTGCCTGGAACAACCCGGATGCGATTGTTGTGGTCTCCGAAAAACGGAAAGAGGCGGTAACCTATATCACCAGATATTTTGCCAAACGACTACCCGGAGTTATCATCCTCGACGACGCTTTCCAGCACCGGGCAATTGAGAGAAACCTCAACATTGCCATCATCAATACCGAAGAGCCTTTTACAAAAGCAAAAATGCTGCCTGAAGGGCGACTGAGGGAACCGCTGAAAAATCTCTCCAGGGCCGACCTGATCATACTCAACAAAATCACCGATGAAGAGAGAGCCGGAATCATCATGAGAGAGGTGGAAAAAACCGGACGACCTGTAGTAAAAGCCCGCATAAAAACCGGAGAGTTGATCTGCTTTTCAGGCACCTTTGCCTCATCAGATGAAGCACCTTTACCCGGCAGCCTCAATGCCCTTGCTTTTGCCGGTATTGCTTCTCCCAAAAGCTTTCTTGATATTCTCCAGAAGGAGGGGGTCACCGTTGCAGCACACCGTTTCTTCCGTGACCATGAAGCCTATAGCGAAAAAAAAATAAGGGCAATATGCCGGGAAGCCGAAAAAAAAGAGCTGAGCCTCATTACCACGGAAAAAGACTACTTCCGGATGCTCGGCCGCCCAGAACTCATCCGCATTATCAGCTCAAGACCCTGTTATTATCTGAAAATCGAAACAGATATTTTCGAAGGGAAAGAGATAGTGCACTCCATGCTGAAGTCCGCTATAGGCAAATAAATGTTACTCCTTGATGATTTTTGATATCGCTTTGAATCGTTCTCCTTCGGCAACACGCAGGAGTTCAAAAACAGCCATTTCAGTACTGGTCAGGGATGCTCCAGCTTTTTCAATACAGCGAATCCCAAGCAACTTGTTCTCTTCAGTTCTGGACGAAACAGCATCGGTCACCAGATGAACATTGTAGCCAAACTCTACCAGATCTACTGCTGTCTGGTAGACGCAGACATGTGTCTCAATGCCGGCAACAAGAATATCGTTATGGTTAAATGAACGGAGCTGCCTCATGAACTCAGCGTTTCCACAACAACTGAACGAAAGTTTTTCAACCGGAACAGAGTCGGGCAAGAGCTCCCTCAAAGAGTCAATGGTGTGTCCCAAACCTTTCGGGTACTGCTCAGTCACCAGAATCGGGACTTCAAGAATCCTGCAAGCTCTGACCAGCTTGATGATATTGGTTTCCAGAACCGCTGGCTGAAAAACGCCCTGTGCCAACCGGCCCTGCACATCAATAATTAAGAGCAGTGTTTCTTTTGAAGTCATCATAGCAATATCCTCAATTGAAATAATTAAATTGAAACAAGATTATAAAAAAACCATGAAAAAAATAGGAGTTCTTCTTTCAGGATGCGGCTTTCTTGACGGATCGGAAATCCATGAAGCCGTGCTTACCCTTCTCGCTCTTGACAGAGCCGGTGCTGAAGCCTTTTGCCTGGCGCCTGACATCATGCAGCACGATGTAATCAATCACTGCACCGCCCAGAAGATGAAGAACGAATCCCGCAATATCCTTGTCGAATCTGCACGAATTGCCCGGGGTGCCATCACAAATCTTGCCGATATCAATACACTCTCTCTCGATGCCCTTATTCTGCCCGGAGGTTACGGTGCATCAAAAAACCTCAGCAATTATGAATTCAAGGCAGCCGATTGCGATGTTAATGCAGATGTCGCGATGGCTTTGCAATCATTCTACAAATCAGGAAAGCCCCTTGGTTTTCTCTGTATTGCACCGACTATAGCAGCAAAGGTACTTGGCAGGGAACACATCGAACTAACCATTGGCAACGACCCGGAAACAGCCGCAAATCTTGAGGCAATGGGTTCCCGGCACATCGACTGCCCTGTCTGGAACACTGTTGTCAGCAGTAAGGGGAAGATTGTCAGCACACCAGCCTATATGCTTGGAGCAACAATAGGAGATGTTGCCAAAGGCATTGACAAACTGGTCAGTGATCTCCTCACTCTACTGTGATTTTCGGTTTTTTTCAAAAGGAATACCCGCATCCCCTGGGGCTGAAGCCCTGCCCACAAACCCTGCAAGCACAAAAAGTGTTATAAGATAGGGAAGCGACTGCACAAGCTGGGAAGGAATCCATCCCGTCTGGAGCCAGATCTCCATCGATTCGGTAGCAGCAAACATTAAACTAGCAAGAGCAGCTCCCACCGGTCTCCATTTACCGATAATCATGGCGGCCAGTGCGATATAACCACGACCGGCCGACATATTGTCGGTGAAGGTATGCTGCTGAAAAACAAGAAACGCACCAGCAAGAGCCGCCAGCGCACCGGAAACAAGCACACCTGAATAGCGCATGCGATCAACATTTATCCCTGCACTGTCAGCAGTTTCAGCACTTTCGCCCGTTGCCCGAAGCCTGAGCCCGTAAGGAGTATGAAAAAGCAACCATTGACCGCCAACAACTGAAACGAGAGCAACACAAAAAAGGGGATCCAGAAAAAGAAAGGGAACATCAATTCCCGCTATACGTTCAGAGTTCATTGCACTTCCAAACAGGAGGCTGAGACCTGAACGGGTAGCACCCATCACAAGAATATTGATAGCAATACCGGCAACAATCTGATCAGCCTTCAGTGTAACCGTAATAAATGCAAAAAGCAACGCAACACCAAGACCGCAGAGAAGAGCGAGAACAATCCCGGCAACGGCAGAACCAGTCCAATACTGACCGAAAGCCGCGCCGAAAGCGCCGATAAGAATCATTCCTTCAAGAGCAAGATTCACAACGCCGCCCCGCTCTGAAAATGTTGCACCAACTGAGGTAAGAGTATATGGTACAGCAAGACGCACGATTTGCAAAAGAATAACGACAGGCTCTATTCCCATGATCAATCAGGATGAAATATTCTTATGGGTAGTTATTACGGCAAGTTTTTTTATTAAATTTATAGTCCAGTAAAAGTAGTCAACTTCCTCTGCTATTTCACCACCTGACCATGTTTTTTATCTTGTAAATAATTACTTCTTAAAATCATGCCAAAATCTGAAATTTCCAACGACAAGGCTACCAACAAACAGTACATTTACAGTTTTTCAGGAGGCTCTTCGGAAGGTGACGCGTCCATGAAAAACCTGTTGGGAGGCAAAGGTGCCAACCTGGCCGAAATGGCAAACATTGGCCTGCCGGTTCCTCCAGGGTTCACCATTTCAACAGAGGTCTGTACCTACTATTACGACAATCAGAAAGAGTACCCCAGAAATCTTTTCAAACATGATATTCCGATTGCACTCAGCAAAATTGAAGAGGCCTTAGGCAAAAAATTCGGAGACCCGGAAAACCCTCTGCTTGTTTCAGTCCGCTCAGGGGCAAGAGCCTCAATGCCCGGCATGATGGATACCATCCTCAATCTCGGTCTGAATGAAAAAACTGTCGATGGTCTTGCGAGAAAATCAGGAAACCCCCGTTTTGCCTGGGACTGCTACCGTCGTTTTGTGCAGATGTACGGCGATGTCGTGCTTGATCTCAAGCCAACCGATAAAAAACAGATTGATCCCTTCGAACAGATACTTGAAGAAAAAAAACTGGAACTGGGTATCAATCTTGACACTGAATTAAACGTTGAACACCTCAAGGATATCGTCTCCAGATACAAAGCAGCCATTCTTGAAAAAACCGGCAAGCTTTTTCCTGAAGACCCCAACGAACAGCTCATCGGAGCAATCGGTGCTGTTTTCAACAGCTGGAACAACGAACGTGCCATTGTTTATCGCAAGCTCAACCACATTCCAGGGTACTGGGGCACAGCCTGCAACGTCCAGGCAATGGTCTTCGGCAACATGGGCGAAAATTGCGGAACCGGTGTAGCCTTCACCCGCGATGCAGCCACCGGCAATAATCTGTTTTATGGTGAGTTTCTCATGAATGCCCAGGGGGAAGATGTCGTCGCCGGCACAAGAACCCCTCTTAAAATCGCACAGCTCAAGACAGAAAACCCCACTATCTATGCCCAGCTCGAAGAGATTCGTTCGATTCTTGAACACCACTACCGTGACATGATGGACATTGAGTTCACCATAGAAAACAACAAGCTTTTCATGCTGCAGTGCAGGGTTGGCAAAAGAACCGGCATGGCTGCCGTCAAAATTGCCTTTGACATGTACAATGAGAAGCTTATTAATGAAAAAGAGGCACTGTTACGCATAGAACCCGAACAGCTCAACCAGCTGCTCAGACCTGTCTTCGACATGAAGCAAAAACAGGCCGCCATTTCAGAAGGCAGACTCCTTGCAACAGGCCTGAATGCCGGACCTGGCGCAGCAACCGGAAAAATCTATTTTAATTCAATTGATGCCTACGAGGCTGCGAGACGTGGAGAAGCGGTTATACTGGTCCGTATCGAAACCTCTCCGGAAGATATCAAAGGCATGGCCGTCTCTGAAGGGATACTCACCGAGCGAGGCGGTATGACCTCCCATGCAGCCCTGGTGGCCCGTCAAATGGGCAAGGTCTGCGTCGTGGGATGCGGTGCGCTCAATATCGACTATCAAAAAGGAGAAATGCAGGTTTACGGCAACAACACCGTGCTCTCAGAAGGCGACTACCTCTCCATTGACGGCAGCACTGGCGAAGTCATTGCCGGTAAAGTGGCCACAAAAAACTCTGAAATCATTGAAGTTCTGATCGATAAAACTCTCAAGCCAGAAGATGCTCCAACAATGCCCATCTACAATCAGCTCATGGAGTGGGCTGATAAATACCGCAAACTCAATATCCGTACCAATGCAGATCAGCCCGAGCAGGCTGAAATTGCCATTATTTTTGGAGCAGAGGGTATAGGGCTCTGCCGCACTGAGCACATGTTCTTCGGTGGTGAACGAATTGACGCTATGCGGGAGATGATTTTAGCCGATGATATCCAAGGCCGCAAAAAAGCTCTTGAAAAACTTCTTCCCTATCAACGCGACGACTTCTATGGTCTCTTTAAAGCCATGGGTTCCCGCCCTGTGACCATCAGACTTCTCGATCCTCCGCTGCATGAGTTCCTGCCGCACGACGACAGCGAAATCAAGGCACTTGCCCTGACAATGGGCAAAACCTTTGACGATCTCAAGAGCCATATACACGATCATCACGAGTTCAACCCAATGCTTGGACTCCGCGGCTGCCGCCTCGGTATCCTGCACCCGGAAATCACGATCATGCAGGTACGCGCCATTATTGAAGCCGCCTGCAGGCTTAAAAAAGAGGGACTTGAAGTTGTACCTGAAATCATGGTACCACTGATCAGCACCATCAAAGAGCTTGAAATCACCAGTGAAGTCATTCACAAAACAGCACGAAGTGTCATTGCCGAACAGGGTATCGGCATAAAATACCTCGTTGGCACCATGATCGAGGTACCGCGTGCCGCCATCACCTCCGACCAGATTGCCACCGCAGCCGATTTCTTCAGCTACGGCACCAACGACCTCACTCAGATGACGCTTGGCATGAGCCGCGACGACTCCGGCCAGTTCCTGCCAATCTACCAGCAGCAGGATATCTTTGCCCGCAACCCTTTTGAGTCAATCGACAAAGAAGGGGTTGGCAGGCTGATGAGTATTTCGGCAAAAGAGGGTCGGGCCGTCAAACCAGAACTTAAGCTTGGGATTTGTGGCGAACACGGCGGTGATCCTTCGACCGTCGAATTCTGCCATCAATTGGGACTTAACTATGTGTCATGCAGCCCGTTCAGAGTCCCCATTGCACGACTTGCCGCAGCAAGAGCAGCACTGAGCGGACTGAACCGATAGCCCCACGCAAAAGGGCACCTCCATAAGAGGTGCCCTTTTTTCTCAGCACTGCACTTTCTTTCTCAGCATGTCCCTTCTTTTTTCTTGAAAAACATGCAGCCACCTTCGGCAACCACATCCTTGCCAAAACAGGTGCCGGCTGCCGGATCATCAGCCTTTTGAGTAAAGCTCTGACAATCCTGACACTGTTTTCCTTTTTCGGCTTGCTTCTGGTAAATAATTTCCATATTGAATGTTGCTTAATGTTTTGCGTTATTTGTGAATGAATGACACAAATATAAATCAGAAACATTTTTCACAAAGTTTTTTTCAAAAAAAAAGAAATCATCGTTTTCATCTTATGGTTGAGCTAAGGCACAATAACTAAGAAATTGCCACTCAAGCAGCCAAAGAGAAAGAGAGACACAACACCTATGGAATTCAGTCATATCAACATCAGGGGAGCAAGAGTCCACAATCTTAAAAATATCTCTCTTGATATTCCGCGCAACAAATTTGTGGTCATTACCGGTCTTTCGGGATCGGGAAAATCCAGCCTTGCTTTCGACACCATCTATGCCGAGGGACAACGCCGATTTATGGAAACACTCTCCCCCTATGCCCGGCAATATATCGGCAGCATTGAACGCCCTGATGTTGATTTTATTGAAGGGCTTTCGCCAGTCATTTCCATCGACCAGAAAGGCACCAACCGCTCGCCCCGCTCAACAGTCGGAACAATCACCGAAATCCATGACTTTATTCGGCTACTCTATGCCAAAGCCGGAAGACGCTACGACCCCATCACTGGACACATGCTGCAGAAGCAGAGCGAGGAGAGCATCTCTGATACCATTCTCTCCCTGCCACAAGGCACAAAAATTCAGATACTCTCCCCTCTTGTAACCGGACGCAAGGGACACTACCGCGAACTCTTCGAACGTTTGCTTCTTAAAGGTTTTCTCCGGGTACGCATTGACGGAAAATACCGTGAGATGGAAAAAAACATGCAGATCGAGCGCTATAAAAGTCATTCCATTGAACTCGTGGTTGACGGTATTGTTATCGGCCCTGACTGTGAAGAACGCCTCAAAAAAGCAATCAACCTTGCCATCAGCATGTCGGAGCACAAGTCATCGGTTATCGCTGATCCGGTAGAAAGTGAGTTGAAGGAGCTTTTTTTCAGTACACACTATGCCTATTCAGACGGCTCTGTACCGGTCGATACGCTCGCTCCAAACCACTTCAGCTTCAACTCCCCTTATGGAGCATGCCCTGAGTGTAACGGTCTTGGAGAGCTCAAGCAGCTTTCAGGAGAACTGATGGTGCCCGACGCAACACTCTCCCTCAACGAAGGTGGAATCGAACCGTTCGGCAAATCCGGAAAACGGAACCTCTGGCAGGTCATAAAAGCAATCGCCCATGAGTTCGACTTCACCCTCGACACACCAATAGCAGATATACCATCGCAGGCAATGGCTATCCTGCTCAATGGATCAGGCAGCCAGACCTTTGACGTCAGCTACAGTTACTCAGGCCGCGACACACTCTATCCGCAGCCATTTCCCGGTGCACTCCCCTATGTTGAGGAGATACGGAAAAATGCCAGTACTCCCAAAGTGCGGGAATGGGCTGAAAGTTACATGGTCCGTCAGTCCTGTCCAGCATGTAAAGGTGCAAGACTGCGCAAAGAGAGTTTGCTCGTCAAATTAAATGACCTTAACATTGCAGAATCCGAATCTCTGCCTTTACCGGAAGCTCTGGCCTTTTTTACCGCACTGCCCGACAACCTGACAGCAAAAGAGCGACTTATTGCCACACCAGTATTGCATGAAATCGTCAAACGCATTGACTTTCTCCTCAATGTCGGGCTCAGCTACCTCTCCCTTGATAGAAGTTCGCAGACACTCTCTGGCGGTGAAGCTCAGCGCATCAGACTCGCCTCGCAACTCGGCTCCCAACTCAGCGGCGTCCTCTATGTACTCGACGAACCAAGCATCGGACTGCATCAGCGCGACAACCACAAGCTTATCACCTCGCTGAAACGCCTCAGAGACCTCGGCAACACCGTGCTTGTTGTCGAACACGACAAGGATACCATGCTCGAAGCCGATGAAATCATTGACCTCGGCCCCGGTGCAGGAGCGTACGGCGGAGAGATCGTTGCCCAGGGCCCGGCCACATCGCTTGACCCCAACTCACTGACCGCGAAGTACCTTAGCAGCACACTGCAGGTTTCTTTCAAAGGAGAGGAAAAAAATAGTGCCGTTGAAAAGCAATTCCTTCGCCTGACAGGGTGTCGTGGCAACAACCTTCAAAACATCGACATCACCATTCCACTCCGTTCACTGGTCAGCATTACCGGCGTCAGCGGATCAGGCAAATCAACCATCATCAACGAAACACTCTACCCGATCCTTGCCCGCCATTTTTACCGGTCAAAACTGCTTACCTATCCCTACGACACTATCGAAGGAATCAGCAATATCGACAAGGTAGTCAACGTTGACCAGTCACCCATCGGGCGCACCCCACGCTCCAACCCCGCAACCTATACCGGCGCATTCACCTTTATCCGCGACTTCTTTACCCGCCTGCCCGAAGCGCAGATAAGGGGTTACAAAGCCGGACGATTCAGCTTCAACGTCAAGGGCGGACGCTGCGAGGTTTGCCAGGGAGCAGGTACCCGGAAAATCGAAATGAACTTTCTACCCGATGTCTATGTGCAATGTGAAAACTGCAAGGGTGAACGCTATAACCGCGAAACCCTGCTGGTTAAATACCGCGGAAAGTCTATTGCCGATGTGCTTGAAATGAGCATTACTGAGGCGGCAGAATTCTTTACCGACTTTCCCCGCATCCTCCGCATTCTCTCAACCATGCAGAGCGTTGGACTCGGCTACCTCAAGCTCGGCCAGCAATCTCCCATGCTTTCAGGCGGCGAAGCACAACGCATCAAGCTCTCAAGCGAACTCTCTAAAATACAGACCGGCAATACGCTCTACATTCTCGACGAACCAACCACCGGCCTGCACTTTCAGGATATTCAGCACCTGCTTGAAGTGCTGCGAAAACTCGTTGACAAAGGCAACAGCGTTATTATCATCGAACACAACCTCGACATTATAAAAAACAGCGACTGGATTATCGACATCGGCCCTGAAGGAGGCTACGAGGGAGGAAAGGTCATTGCGGAAGGAACACCCGAGGAGATTGCCCAGATGGAACACTCCTACACTGGCAAGTTCCTGAAGATGGAAATGGAGGGCTCACCCATCAAATAAACTCTTCGTAATAGTCAAGATCCTTGTGGAAGGTCTCCTCAAGGGATGCAAGCGAGAAGAAGGCGGCTATCATGCAGATGCCACCAACCAGTAACGCGCCCGATTCCAGCCCGAAGAGAGCCCTGCTGAACTGAAACAACATGGTAATCGGCACCACCATTCCACGAACAAGATTCGGCACCGTGGTAGCAACCGTTGCACGGAGGTTGGTGCCAAACTGCTCAGCGGCAACCGTTACAAAGATAGCCCAGTAACCACCGGCAAAACCAAGAATGGTGCAAACAACGTAAAAAAATTGCGGACTTTTGCTTCCCTGAAGAAAATAGAGCGCAACCGCTCCGACAGTAAGCAGCATGAACAACAAAATAACCTTCTTCCTGCTCTGCAAAACCTGACTTAACAAGCCGCTTGAAAGATCGCCAAACACAAGGCCAAGATAGCAGTACATGACCGAATTACCCGCAAGAACAGGCCCTGTAATGTGGAGTTCCACAGCAAACTCGGGAGAAAAGGTAATTAAAACACCAACAACAAACCAGATCGGCACCCCGATCATGATAGAGTTGATGTAGCGGAAAAACCGGTTACGGTCGGTAAACAAGGCCAGCATATTCCCCCGGCTGACTCCGGTTTTTTCCTCCATAGCCTTAAACATCCCTGACTCAGCAACCTTGACGCGAGCAATGAGAAGCAGAATCCCAAGGCCTCCACCAATAAAAAAAGCGTTGTGCCACTCATAGGTATTAGCCACAACATTAGCAAGAATGGCTCCCGAAACACCGATAGATGCAACAAGCATTGTCCCGTAACCACGAATCCGGGTATGCAGCACCTCCGACACAAGCGTAATACCCGCCCCAAGTTCACCGGCAAGACCAACCCCGGCAATAAACCGCAATGCAGCATAGGCCGGAAGTGAAGAGACAAAGCCATTGGCAATGTTGGCAAGAGAGTAGAGCAGAATAGAGGCAAACATAATTTTCAGGCGCCCCTTTTTATCGCCAAGCCAACCCCAAAGAATACCGCCAACCAGCATACCGATCATCTGCATATTGAGCAGATAAACCCCATAATTGATCAGTTCCTTCCCGGAAAGCCCAAAAGACTTCAGACTCGGAACCCTGACAATGCTGAACAGCACCAGGTCATAAATATCTACAAAGTAACCGAGAGCCGCCACAATGACCGGCAGACTGAATACATCTCTGAGTGACGCATGCTCCTTAAGTTCCAAAAAAACTCCATTAAGGTTTAATAAAATATAACCTCATCCATCTTGTACTTAAAGTCCTTGCCGTCCTTTGTCTCCCTGAAGTGCCTATTCCTAAACCCTCAATTTTCACAACCGCAGAAAATGCCTTTCCACAGCTATAATACCACTATGCTCAGATGCATCACCAGGGAGAGGCTTTGTCTCACCAGCGATCGGCACAAGCAAATCAGGAAAAATGCTGACCTCAACACCCTGCATGATACTATCAAAAAAAACCACAAGTCTCGTCTCCCGGCCCTGTTTTACCACAACACCCTCTAAATCCTTAAACGGGCCAGCAAGCACCCTGACCTTCTGCCCTGCAGGGATAGACGCAACCGTCCCATTGATGGCATCAGGCTCCCTCACCAGTTTTTTAAGCCACTCAATATCTTTTTCACCAATAACCGAAGGCTTTCTGCCAATGCCGATGAACTTCACCACACCTTCAGTATCAAGCACATTGATATTATCCTTGCGTATATCAATATTGACAAACACATAACCTCTAAACAACGGATCACTCACCTTTTTCTTTCTGTCGCTCCACTGTTTCCAGGTTTCAAGCAACGGCAAAAAACTTGTAAGCTCACGTTCAAGCAACATCTGATGCACTTTTTTTTCATGTCTGGAGCGTACATAGACAGCATACCACCGCAAATTCTGAACATCAATCATACTTATAAAGCACTATTATTACTTGCAATACCGTAAAAAACACGAACGAACAAAGTCTTACGTGTTATCCAACAACAAAGGTAACAACTGCGCATTATATTGCAAAAAAAGTATAGAGGGGACGTTGTTAAGTAAATTAAGTCATTTTCACACACTATGCTTTTTTTAACAGTTTAGTGGTCGAGCCAGGCCACCACAACACATGCCAAGAAGCAATTCGAGACAGGTTTCGACAGTGAATGAGTTGGGGTGCCGATGATTTGATCTGCATTTTCGGGTGGCTCATAGGGTGAAGAGATCCCTGTAAAACCGGGCAACTCCCCTGCACGGGCCTTGCAATAAAGCCCTTTGGTATCCCGTTTTTCGCAGGTATCAAGAGATGCGCTCAGATAGACCTCCACAAACTTCTCTTCACCAATAATTGACTTCGCCATCGCACGGTCAACTCGAAAAGGTGAGATAAACGATGTGATCACTATCAACCCGGCATCGATCATAAGTCGAGCCACCTCTGCTACCCTTGGGATATTTTCAGTTCGGTCGAGAGGGGAAAAGCCAAGGTCACAGTTCAACCCATGACGGACGTTGTCACCATCCGGTACAGTACTCGGTGTTCCCCTGCTTATCAAATGCCGCTCCAAGGCAAAAGCGAGTGTTGACTTGCCAGCACCTGACAAGCCAGTAGACCAGAAGACGAATGGTTGATGTGCAAGGCCAAGCATACCTTGACGCTCAGCGGGCGTCACCTCTCCCTGATGCCATACAATTTCACGCTTTTCAGTCATCTGAGTACTCCTCAACATTAAGGCATGGTTTCTGTCCCATCCTTTCAATAAGATACCCATTTTAAACAGGTCACCAGCAACGCAGGCCAGATTTTTCGGGCCAAACCACTGGAGCATCTCCCAGCGCAAGTTTAGTGATTGTGCGGGCTCACTGTGAGGAGCGAAAGGTTACGGATGGCATTAAAATTTTCGAGTAATTTATCATCTATGAGGCCAAGCTCTGGATGCATCATTGACTCTTCATTACGATTTTACGAGGTTTGTGAAGTCTGACCATTGTTCAACACGGAAAACTCGTATATCGCGGACTGACGCAGGCAACCACGGCAGTGCCTTTAGAGATGTAATGGCAGCAAACAAGTTAGCAAGATCTTCAGAATTGTTGGTGTACAGGCTTCCCTGAACGCGATTAAAGCCAAAATTAGCAAGTATACCTCCAATATCTAAGTACGCTTGAGCAACACCTTTAGGATGGTTTTGTGAGGTGTCTGCGACAACAAGATCAAAAGCAATAGCAAACATCAGCTTTCCTTTGGATCATCGAGAATATCTGTCAAACTATAATCCAGTTTTTCTCCTGATTCTAGAACACGAATATGCATCAATAAGTCGCCATTTGGCAATTTATCTCCCACGCCAACAATCTCATAAACGGGCCCAACCAAACCAAAACGTCGCCAAGTCCCCACCAATGATGCAGAAAGAAACTCGGGTGTTGTGACCGTTTGAGAAGTTATCATCTTTTGAAAAAGGGCTACGTCATAATGAGTTATTGCTTTATGCTTGAAACTTACAATACTTCTTTCATAGAACCAATTATTTTCATGGCAAATGATTAGTGACTGACAAATTCCAACCTCACAAGTGCCGGTCAGTCACTCCTGACCATAAATTTCGATTCAAAAACTCGCTCTTTTCGATGGACGCCACGGTCATTAATCTTTGCTTGAGTGCTTTTCCTTGAGCAGAATACCGTCAACGCAAAGGAGCTCTCAAATTGCTCTACCTCTATGATTATTACGGATCATTACCAGCATTTATGGTCATGACTAATGGTAAATCCACCGACATTCGGGTGGCAAGAAGCGAAGAGAACCTTTATTTTCATCTCTTACCGGACAGCATCAACCGATCACAAATAAACAGGTAACAAGAGACGATAACATTGTGCTTGTCATTAAAAAAACGCGAGAAAAATACCCGAAAGCCTTTCGCCTGGTCTGTTATAACGATCCTGAAACCAAAAAAAATTATGAGTTCATCACCAATAACATGAAGCTTGCAGCCTCAACAATAGCGGGCATTTATAAGTCCCGGTGGCAAATAGAACTCTTTTTCATATGGATCAAGCAAAACCTTAAAATCAAGTCATTTCTCGGCACCAGCCAGAACGCTGTATTGACGCAAATCTGGGTCGCCATGTGCTATTACCTCTTGCTGTCATATATCAAGTTTCAAACGAAATATCGACACTCACTGCAGTAATTAACAAGAATGATTGCCTCTGTAATCATGGAACAGCGGATGTTGATCGATATTCTATTTTTGACTGAACAATCGGTTAAAAAAGTCCGTGACCCAGTCTTGCAGCTCGCTTTATATTAACCGGACACTACTGGAAATAGAAAAGGCCGATGGGTTCTGCCAAATTCATGATGCCCCAACCACTCCATGTAGTATCGGCTGAATGAGTCTCTTTCATGCATCGCCCAAAACTGAGTATGCTGCTGCAAAAGAGAGATGGCCTGCTGCACTGGTTCCCGAAAAGGAACGATAATCAGTGCATCGGGAAAGGCCTGTCGAAAAGAGCCAAGGCGCAGAATATTATTATTGTTAGATGTTGGCAGAAACCCATTCACGCATGTATCTTATTAGCTCCGGCACAGTAAGATTAGGTATTTCAGTTTTATTAAAGCCATGAGACAATAAATCGTCGTAATTATCTGCCATGAATTGTGTGAATTGATCCAAGAGTCCTGAAGGGCCAGGAAGGTCAATTCCAACATCGTTCACGAGCCAGTGCCGTACTGCAGCAACTACCCGTAACGGTTCATCGTGATGGGCAGCGATGTCCGAGTTTGAGAGATCAGACAGAGCAATTTGATACCTGTAAGGCTCTTTCTCGAGAATCAGACAACGTTTGCTCAGTTGTTCCACTGTACCGAAGCAGCTACATCCGACATCAAGACCAAGCTCAAAAGGCATATTGAAGCGAAAATACTCTCCGGCACGTTTTGCCTTGATGCGAGAGAGATCATGAATAGCGTATTTAGACTCTTTAATCAGTTCAACAATCTTGCTGAAACGAGTCTCGCCAGAGTTTAGCCTTTCTGCTGCCATTCTTGGATTAAGGTCAGCACGAAGAACAGTGAAGAGAAGAGGTCGAAGCAACGGTCGAAAGTGGTCGTCATAAGGGCAGTTGACGAAAACATTCGTCTTGAATGTCGATATTGACACTATTACCTATTGCTGGGTGGATTGGGGGCATGGCCATAACTGTCGCGTTTAAGGATTGTTCCGTCTTTGCGATGGACATACAGTTCCCCACTCTCCTTTTTGGCTTGGCTACGCCCATAAGTTATCGCGTCTTCCTGGGTGTCAAAAACCTTTGATGCACGACTCGCACCACTTTTTTTTACCGCCCATCCGCCTTGTCTTGGAACGACATGTCTACTATTCTTTATCATCAGAACCATATTTGAAATCAATTCATCCGAAAGACTCTCAAATACAATGAGTTATCAATATGTTTGGAGGTCTTATTTCTTATCCATGCACTTACAAAAGTAATCAACAGAATGGATATATGGACATGAAAACACAGATTATTTTGATAGCCATAATCAACCTGGTCGAGAAATAGATACTCCTTTGACCAGTCAATCCCTGCATAAGCATCAGGAAAAGAAAAGGCAATAAACTCCGGAAAATAGTGCTCAATGGCATCTTTCCACGAGCTGTCATAATGATCGTTCGGGGTTGCCATGTGCGTGCTCTGCTTTCAGCATCTTATGCAATCACAAGGAGATTGCTGGAATAAATATTATTTATTATCAATATAATACATCTTTCCTATTTATTTGAGGGCTTTTTGTAAAAAATATAATTTGTTCTATACAGTTTGCTGGGGGAGCACTAAAGCTGAGCCTGCTCCCCACCGTCTACAATGCTGTGAGGTGAATAGGCATCGGTGAGATGAGATGGAAATAGGGATGAAAACAGGGAAAAATCGGGTGCTTTTAATGCTATTAAACAACGTCACCAACTCTTAACAGGTTTTTGGGGCAAAACGTAAGATATTAAAGGAGTGTATTGTAATTAATACGATAAATAACCATGATTTAAAAGTATCAAGCGCTATAATTAGTTTTTCTTTTTTGGAGCTTTTTTCAAAGAACAAACACTGCCCCCATCATGAAACTCAGCAAAGTCTATATCAACAAACTTCTCGACTATATTTCCCAGGGGATGAGTATTGAGAATGCCTGCTATGTAACGGGTATCTGCCAAAAGACCTACCACTTATGGTACAATCAGAGAAAGAAGGATGCGGAGAGTGACACGGCAAGCCTGCAGCTAAAACTGTTTGATGGGATTTGGGCGGCTCAAGCACAGTGCGAACAGACACACCTGCAAAACATAGCGGATGCTGGCAAAAAGAACTGGCGGGCCAGTGCCTGGTTTCTCGAACGCACTCGGCCAAAAAGTTACGGCCGCAACAGCCTGAATTTTTTACCACCTGAAAACCCTGACACGCTCATTGTCATTGGATAAAGATAGCGTCGTTGAGTCCGTGCATTGTAATTTTTGGATTTTAAGAGCCTTTGTGGGTTATTGATTTAACGGTGTTTATTGCTCTTGTGTTGCCTGGATTTGATGAGGTTGTTTGTTCAATTAGGAGAGAGTATTCAAAACAGATAATAGATGCTTGTCGCGAGTTAATAGCTCCATATCAAAACAACGGGTGGTTGCAGCAATAATCGCATCGGGCAACTTGATTTTACGTAGCCGACGCAACTCAATGGCCGCATCTTCAATCTCTTTTGTTAACGGCAGGTAAGTGAGATGATCAAGTTTATCCCTGATCATGCTGTCCTCCTCAACAGTTATACCCTGATATCCCAATAATTCCATTCGTGTTATGGAACTATAGAAACACTCGGAGGCTTGAATCTGCCGAGTAGATATAAACTCCAAGACAGCGGAATCAGAGCTAAGGATGCCAAGGATATAATTTGTATCAAGCAAATATTTATTCCCACTCATCCCGTAAACGTTTCTGAATTTCTAGAAGATCGCCTGAAAATGTTTTAGAATTCTCTAACCCACCTGCAAGATCAATAAGCATCTCTTTTCTAGCAGTCACATCACTAACAGCACTTTTATTCCGCAAAAACTCAGCAAAATCAAGTATCTCGGCAACCAAAGGCTCAGGCAGTTCTTTCGCTGTGTTATAAAGTCTTTCTGCTGTTGTCATATTACGATTCCTCTTTTGGCAAACATGCTCTCAATTTTCCCAAGAAATATACACCACCCTTACACGATTACAAAATAACGCCACAACAACATTCTTCCAATCCGGGAAGCCCAGGGTTTGCACCCTGCGCTACCCGGATATCGCCCCTACGGGGCTGAAAAGATAGCGTCGTTGAGTCCAGGTATTGTAATTTTTGGATTTTAAGAGCGCTTTATGGGTTATTGATTTAACGGTGTTTATTGCTCTTGTGTTGCCTGGATTTGATGAGGGGATAAAAGAACAAACGTCCCAGTCGATTACGCCGGCCTTTGCTGGGCTAACTGTGGGATAAGAATACTTCCACTCTGTGGGGGACAACAGTCACCCACTATTTATACCAGGAATTTT